>Ga0208279_1000137_pt1 | contig 67979 bp, 51 predicted proteins | sample AntAceMetag02UKM_FD_184766 | JGI IMG/M metagenome (GOLD analysis project Ga0208279, IMG submission 184766) | Saline lake microbial communities from Ace Lake, Antarctica - Antarctic Ace Lake Metagenome 02UKM (SPAdes) (version 2) | ecosystem: Environmental > Aquatic > Non-marine Saline and... | reverse complement strand
CGATTCTGAGCCCGGCGAGGGGTGGACGGTGGCGCAGCGGGCGCAGAATCGCATGGCGGTCGCGCTGGCAGCAGCCGGGTTGGGCGTGTCGGAGAACACCCTGGACGTGGCGGCTCAGTATGCCACCGAGCGGGTACAGTTCGGCGTCCCCATCGCCAAAAAGCAAGCCATCCAATCCTACATAGCCGAGGCAATGGGGGAGGTGGAGGCATTGCGCTACCTGGTCTACCACGCTGCCTGGCTGGCCGACCAGGGTGGTGACTTCTCCTTCGACGCCTCGGTGGTCAAGGCCTTTGGCGCTCGCGTCGCCTGCAGCGTCACCAACCGCATGGTCCAGGTGATGGGCGGCTACGGCTACATGGAGGACTACCCAATGGCCCGCAAGTACCGGGATGCCCGCGCTTTGAGCATCATCGGCGGGCCGACAGAACTGCATGACATCCGGGTTGCTCAGCGGATATTCGCTGACCTGGACCTCGAGATCGCGCCGTAGGAGGTGGAAACATGGATTTCACGTTTTCTCCAGAACACATCGCACTGCGCCGGATGATCCGGGAGTTCGCCGAGACCGAGATCGCCCCTATAGCGGCGGAGCTTGACCGGGAACACAGGGTGCCCTTCGAGGTGCTGCGCAAACTCGGCGAAATCGGCCTCCTGGGCGTCTGCTTTCCGCAGGAATACGGCGGCATGGGGGCCGGTGAGATGGGCTACTGCATCCTGATGGAGGAACTGGGCCGGGTCTGCACCTCCACGGGAACCAACGTCGGCGCTCACATCGGCATCGGCGCTATGGCGATCCACCTGGATGGTACTCCAGAGCAGAAGGAGAAGTACCTGACGCCGTTGGCACGTGGAGAGAAGATCGCCGCCTTTGGCCTGACCGAGTCCGGTGCCGGCTCCGACGCCGCATCCGTCCGCACCCGTGCCGTCCGTGAGGGAGACTCCTGGATCCTGGACGGGAGCAAGGTCTTTATCACCAACGGCGGCTACGCGGACATCGTGACTGTGATGGCAGTGACCGATCCGACGCTGGGTGCCCGGGGCGGCATCACCGCCTTCATCGTCGAGACCGACTGGGAAGGTTTCTCGGTCGCCCGGGAAGAGGACAAGATGGGCATCCGGGGCACCAGCACTGCCGAGTTGGTCTTCGAGGAACTGCGGGTTCCCCATGAGAACGTGCTGGGAAAGGTGGGGGAGGGGTTTATTCCCTTCATGAAGTCGCTGGACATGGGCCGGCTGACGCTGGGGGCGGCCTGTGTGGGCGGCGCCCAGATGGCGCTGGAGACGGCCGTTCGCTGGGCCAAAACCCGTAAGCAGTTCGGCGTGGAACTGGCGCACAAGCAGTCGGTGCAGTGGAAGATCGCCAACATGGCCACAGAGCTCGAGGCGCTGCGTAGCCTGGTCTACCGGGTGGCCTGGTTGGTGGACACCGGGCAGCCCTTCAGCCAACTGGCGGCGATGTGCAAGTTATACGGTTCCGAGGTGGCCTCACGGGCTATTGACACGGCCCTGCAGATCCACGGCGGGCTTGGCTTCTCGCGGGACTTTCCCCTCGAGCGAGGTTTCCGCGACGCCCGCATCGGCGAGATCTACGAGGGCACTAGTGAGATTCAGCGCATCGTCATTGCCAGCAACATCTTCCGCGAGCACGGCGTGCGGATCAGACCATAAGGAGGTGCGGCTATGCAAATTGTCGTGATTCTTGGACGAGTTCTCGACCCCAGCGGCATCGTGGTCAAAGGAAAGGCAGGCCGCATCTTCGTCAACCGGGAAGAGTATATGCTCCAGCCAGCCGACCGCTGCGCGCTGGAGGCGGCGCTGCGCATCAAGGATGGTACCGGCGCCGGGGTAGTGGCCCTCCCACGGAGCCCGCTGCCTGATGACGATGTGCTCCGCCAAGCGCTGGCCACCGGCGCAGACCGCGCGGTTTACCTGACCGGCGACGGGTTCAAGGGGGCTGATGCCGCGGTCATGGCCCGGGTGCTGGCGGCAACAGTGGAGCGACTGGGAGGGACAGACCTTGTCCTGGTCGGTGCGACTACAATGGACACGGGGCAGAGCCAACTGGGCTCTCGGCTGGCCGAGGCTTTGGGCTGGCCTCAAGTCATCGGAGCCTGGCAGGTAGAAGCAGTTGATGGAAAAGTGCGGGTGGTCCGCCAGGAAGGAAGTAACTACGTAACCGCCGAGGCAGACCTGCCTGCGGTCGTCACCATGCTGTCCGGGGCGCTCAAGCCCCGCTATCCCAATGGCGTCCGCCTGATCAACATCTACAAAGACGTGGGGGAGATCGCGGAGGCCTTGGAACGGTGGGACGTGGCCGATCTGGTATCCGTTGACACCCTCAAACCGCTCTTGGAACGACGCGGGCGGGACTTCCCGCCGGAGCGGGAGCGAGGAGTGCGCGTGAACGGCACGCTGGAGGAAATGGCCCAGGCAGCAACCGATGCGCTCCAGCAGCGGATAGGAGGGTAAAGAGGGTACTATGGATGCATCATATCTCGACCTGCTGATGGCCCAACAGGAGGAAGTCACCGAGGAAGCGATCGGAGGAGGAGGCGTCTGGGTCGTGGCCGATGTCGTGGATGGCGCAGTGGCCCCGGTGACACTAGAGGCGCTGGGGGCAGCCCGCACCCTGGCCGACTCGCTGGGTGCCTACGTCTATGGGGTTCTGCTGGGCGAGGGTGTGATCGACCTGGCACAGACCCTCTACCAGGCCGGAGCGGACGGCACTCACGTGGCCGATCATCCCTCGCTGGCTCAGTTCGCATTGGAGCCTTACCTGAAGGCGCTCTCCGACCTCTTCGAGGCGGAGCAACCGGAGATAGTTATCTTCGGGGCCACCGCCCAGGGTCAGGAACTAGCGCCGAGGCTGGCGCAGCGCACAGGTGGCGGGCTGATCGAGCACGTGATGACGACCAGCCTGGACGAGTCCACCCGGACGGTGCAGGGCGCTATCCCCATCTACGGCGGTGAATACTTCGAGATCGTCGCCTGCCCATCCGTTGACCCCCGCCCGCAGTTCCTCACCATCGAACCGGGCGCTTTCCCCGCTCCATTCATGGACGAGTACCGCAAGGGGGAGCCTACGACGCTTGAGGTCGAGCCGGTGGAGCCTGCCGTGCGCGTGGTGGGGCCTGCCGCCGACTTTGAGCCGCCTCCGGTGCCGCTTGATCAAGCCCCGGTGATCGTGGCCGCCGGGCGACAGGCGGGGGACTTTGAGATGGTGAAGCGGCTGGCGACGGCGCTGGGCGGCCAAGTCGCCGGCGACCGGGGAGCACGGGACGCGGGCTGGATTGACCCCGAGCAGATCGTGGACGTGCGTAGCGTGACAGTCGCACCCGATGTCTACGTCGCGGTGGGCATCCGGGGCGACACGTTCCACAACGCCGCCATTGAGGAGGCGAAGTTCATCCTCGCCATCCACCCTGACCCAAAGGCGTCTATTTTCGCCCTCGCCGATCTGTGCCTCGAGGCTGACCCAGCCGAGGTTCTCCCGGTGCTGCTGGAACCGTTGGGACAACCACAGTCATAGACACAGCCGTAGCAGTTGACAAACACCGTCGGCCCGGTCGGGGCACACACCCCGGCCGGGCCGTTGTCCGCAGCGTCGCAAGGTGTACTTATCCGCATCCGTTGACACCCTATCCGTTGACACCGTTGACACCCCTGGCGTGCTCGTACCCCTTACGGAACGCCTGCATATTCAGTTCTTCCGTCCCCTTCGGCACCGACTCCAGCACTGCCTGCCGCAACGCGTCGGCAGAGATGGTCTCACTGAGAGCAGCCAGCGCACCGAGCATCACCACATTGGCGACCTGCACACGGCCCAATTCCTGCTCGGCGATGCGGGTCGCTGGGATGGGGACCACACGCTGACCGGCTGACAGATCAGGCTGCACCAGATCCTCGTCAATCAGCAAAAGCCCTCCTTCCGCCAGTTGACCGTGGTAGGTGGTGTAGGCTTCCTGGTACATAGCCGCCATCAAGCTCGGCCGGGTGATGTACGGGTAAAGGATGGGATCGTCAGAGATGATGAGCGCTGTGCTACAAGCCCCTCCCCGTGACTCCGGGCCATAACTCTGGGTCAGCGTGGCCTCCCGATGGTCAATCAGCGCAGCCGCCTTGCCAGCGATAATGCCCGCCAGAATGATGCCCTGTCCGCCGAAACCACACAGCCGGATCTCGGTCTGGCCCACATCCGCATCCGCATCCGCATCCGTTGACACCGTTGACACCATCCGTTTATCCGTTGACCCATCCGTTGACACCGTATCCGTTGACACCGTATCCGTTGACACCGTTGACACCGGCGCTGGCTCAAACCCGGTCTCCAGCGCCGTTGGCGGACGGTCCAGCAGTTCCAGATCTTCGCATGGACGTGTCTCGCCGTGGATCTCCCGGTACATCTCCTGGAAGGTCGGGCGTTCGATGTTCACGAACTCGCCACAGACGATCTCCCCAGCCAGGCCGATGTCCACCTCCCACGGTTTGGCGTCGTGGCGGATGACCGCCTCGCGGTGGTAGTACTCAAACATGTCGCTCCCGTACTGCTTGCGGTTCCAGCGTCCATAGAGAGTCGGGCAGGGGGAGATGGCCTCGACGACAGTAAAGCCCGGCTTGAGAAGCGCCGCATGGATGGATTTCTCCAGCCGCCGGGCGTGGAGCACCGTCCAGCGAGCAACGTACGTCGCACCGGCCGCCGCCGCCAGGTAGGGAACGCTGAAAGGGTGCTCCAGGTTACCCCGGCGAGAGGTGCTCGTGCGCGCCCCAGTCGGCGTGGTGGGACCCATCTGCCCGCCCGTCATCCCGTAGTTGAAGTTGTTGACACAGATGACCGTCAAGTCCATGTTGCGGCGGGCGGCATGGATGAAGTGGTTGCCACCAATAGCGATCAGGTCGCCGTCGCCGGAAAAGACCACTACCTTTAACTCCGGATGCGCCAGTTTCAGCCCCGTGGCGAAGGGAATCGCCCGCCCGTGGGTGGTGTGGAAACTATCGAGTCGGACGTAGCCGGCCACTCGCCCCGTGCAGCCGATGCCCGAGACGACAGCCACCTTGTCCAGATCGAGTCCTGAGCGTATCAGCGCGCTGATGAAGCAACTGACTGCCGTTCCGATGCCACAGCCCTGGCACCAAATGTGGGGCAGGCGGTCGCCGCGCAACAAGTCGTCCATCGGGTGCAGCGCGATTTCAGCCAGTTCCGGCACGCCTGCCAGTTCGTCGAAAACGCCCTCGTCTCCGGTAATCTCTTGCGGTTGTGCTAATTCTGACATTGTTTCCCTACCTCGCCGCCTCACGTATCACTTCCAGGACATCCTCTGGGGCATGGATGTAGCCACCCGGATGGGGCACCGAAAAGACACGCGCCTTGCCGCCACTGCAGCGCTCCACCTCCCGCACAATCTGGCCCATATTGATCTCGGGCACGACGAACGCCTTCACCTGCTCTGCCAATTCGCGGATGCGATCCTCGGCGAAGGGCCACACCGTCACCATCTTGAGCATCCCCACCCGCAGACCCTCGTCACGTGCCATCAACACCGGCAGAAGCGATGTGCGGGCCGAAATGCCGTAGGAGACCACGACGACCTCTGCACCCTCAACCCCGTCCTCGACCAGTTTGATAATGTCATGCCGATTGTCGCGGATCTTGGCGATGAGACGCGGGATCAGCTTGGCCTGGGCAGCGGCATTGGTGGCCGGATAACCCCGCTCGTCATGGGTCAGGCCGGTCATATGGAAGCGATACCCCATCCCCGCGACTGGGAGAGACGGCACGCCATCCTCGTCCCGTTCATAAAGCCGAAAATCGGGGCCAGGCGGCACCTTCGGCCTGCGCCAGGGGTAGATAGGGATCTTCTCCGCAGGCGGGATAACCACCCGTTCCGTCATGTGCCCCACCGCCTCGTCGGTCATCAAAAACACCGGCGTGCAATACTTCTCGGCCAGATTGAAGGCATGAATGGTCAGGTCGAATGCCTCCTGGGGGCCACTGGGGGCCAAGGCGATGATCTCGTAATCACCATGTGCCCCCCAGCGAGCCTGCATCATATCAGACTGACTGACCAGCGTGGGCAGGCCAGTGGAGGGGCCACCGCGCTGCACGTCCACCAAGACACAAGGAGTCTCGGTCATAATCCCTAGCCCCAGGTTCTCCAGCATCAGGCTCAGGCCAGGACCGGAGGTGGCAGTCATCGCCCGTGCCCCGCCCCAGACCGCACCGAGCACGGCGTTCATCGAGGCTAGCTCATCCTCCATCTGGATAAAGACACCACCGGCCTCGGGCAGCCGCTCCGACATCCGCTCGGCGACCTCAGTGGCTGGCGTGATAGGATAGCCAGCGAAAAAGCGACAGCCAGCACAGATGGCCCCCTCGGCAACGGCTATGTCGCCGTTGAAGAAGAACCTACCCTCCAATACCCCCGGTTCACTCACGATCAACCTCCACTACGTAGATACAGAATTCCGGGCAGATAAGTTCACACAACCGACACGCCACACACTGGTCGGGGTTTTTGGCCCGGGGCGGGTGGTAACCTTTAGCATTGGTATCGTCCGACATCTCCAACACGTCACGCGGGCAGTACCTCACACACAGTTGACATCCCTTACAGCGTGCCTTCAGGATGTGCATCTCGCCGTGCGGTGCTGTGAACTTTTCTATATCCAGTGGTGTACGCCAAAGTTTCAATTCTGACCTCAGGTAAGAAAGACTACCACTCAATCTCCAGGATCCAGAATCCGTTGACACCGTTGACACCGTTGACCCCATCCGTTTATCCGTTGACACCGTTGACACCGTTGACACCGCATCCGTTGACACCGCCAACCAGCCGTGCCAGCGCTGCCTTCGACGCTGCCGCCACCTCGTCGTGGATGCTCCGCCCGTGACTGTCCATCGTCACCACCACCGGGAAGCCCTCGACGCGAATGACCCAGAAGGCCTCCGGCACGCCAAACTCGTCCTTCTTGTAGACATCCACTACCTCCTTGACCGCATCAGCGATGAGGGAGGCCGCCCCACCGACGGCGTGAAAGTAGGCCGCGCCGTGCTCCTGGCAGGCCCGCAGCGTCCCCGGCCCCATGCCCCCCTTGCCGATGACGCCGCGCAGCCCGAAGTGGGCGATGACCTCCGGCTCGTAAACCTCCTCGCGGATGGAAGTGGTCGGACCAGCGGCGACAAATTCCCAACGCCCATCCTCCTTATGGCGGACCACCGGCCCGCAGTGATAGATGACGCCCCCGCCCAACAGCCGCAACAGTTCCTCGTAAAGCGGGTGCTCGCTCTCAGGTACTTCATCAGCACGAATGAACGTCTCGATCATGTACTTGTGGGCCGCATCGCGCCCCGTCACCATCACACCACTCAGCCGTACCGCGTCGCCGACGTGGAGAGCGCGGATAGCGTCTTCGGAGATAGGAATGTCCAGTTCATACGTCGCCATAGATGACTTGCTCCCAATTCTGGTTATTGAATGCTACTCGAATTATCATTCCCATCGTAACGCGCTCCTTGGCACAGTATAACTACATCAGCCTTCAAACGAAGGAGATGATGCCGTGAACAAATCACTTGACCTCAGTTTCACCCGCCCCAATCTGCCCTCCCTCGAGGAGATCGAGCAGGTGTTGCCCGGTCAGTGGTGACTTAGCCGTACTCTACCTCACTTCCTCGCACCTCCACCCTCGCCCGTCTGCAGGCCCAGCACATATACGCGATACTCACGAAGTAACAGGCTGGGAGGCGGTGATAAGCCCCGATTTTGACGCCAAAGACGGTCGTCTTTCCCCCAAAGCCCATCGGCCCGATACCCAATTCATTGCACTCACCGAGCAGCCTTTCCTCCAGCGCCGCCAGTTCCGGCACCGGATTGGCATCATCCAGCGGGCGGAAGAGTTGCTCCTTGGCATGGACGTAGCCGGTGCCTCGGTCGGCACCGATGGACACCCCCAGCACGCTCGGCGCACATCCCTTCCCCTGCGCCTGGGTTACCGCGTCCAAGACCACCCGGCGCACCCCTTCCAGATCTCGTCCGGCCTCCAGCGAACCGTAAGGCAGTTTGTACTGCACACCCACGTTTTCACTCCCGCCCCCCTTGAGGAGTAAATCCACCCGCAGATAATCCTCTTCCCACTCCTCAAAGTGAAACGTCGGGAAGCCCACCCCCAAGTTGTTGCCGCTGTTGCGGCCGGTGAGGGAATTCACTGCATTGGGCCGCAGGTAGGCACGGCGGGTGGCTTCGACCACCGCCTCCTCGCCCTGCGCCCGCACTTGGCGGGTACTCATCCCCTGGGGATAGCGAACGTAGAAGATAGGCACACCCGTGTCCTGGCAGATGGGAGTAGATTTAGCCCGCGCCAGCGCCACGTTTTCCAGGACAGTCTCCAGTGCGCCTGCGGCGGCAGATCCCGGCTCCTCGCGGGCCTGCGCTGTCCGCAGCGCCGTCTCTACATCCGCCGGCAGGTCGGTTGACGCCCGGCGGATCAGTTCGACGAAAGATTTGATCTGGTCGTTCAAATCAGCCCTCCTCGCATCAATCTACCAACTGCCAACCCTATGGCTTCGGGATTGCCAGGTCAGCCGGCCCCAGATCGGACAGTCTCAGGTTCGGGTAGTTCTCCTGGATGATCTCGTGGATAATCTGAGCGTACTTGACCTTGACCCGTCCCCAGTCAGCCAGCATACCTTCGTCAACCCACGGCTTGTACAGAGCCGCGCCGGTCGCAGCACACGCCGGCCCGGGCTCTATCTTGAAGTAGCATGGAGAGCAGACGCGGGCCATCTCCGGACCGTCATAGAAGCGCATGTAGCCGCCGAACGACTCAGTGATGATGATGTGCAAATCGAGAGGGATGTCAACTGCCTGCCGGATGGCGGCGAACTGGGGCAGCGTCAGATCAGCGATCGGGTTGAACGTCCCAGCCCCCAACATCTCCAGAAGCCTGCCGCCAGCAGGGTTGGCGTGGCCGGCATAGATGCTTATCTTAAAGATCACATCCTCAGGGATGTCACCGTTCTTCTTCATCTCGTTGAGCAACCAAAGTTCCCCCTCATCCACCACCAGGAAGCCGCGAAAGCCAAGGTCAATGCACATCATAATGTCGGTGATGGTCTGATTCAGCGCCTTGGAACCCCGACAACGGACGCCGGAGAGTGCTCCTTCGGGCGTGGCCAGTTGCCGCCCGATGTCCCACCCCGCGCGCGGCCCCGGCGTGAGAATGACCTCCATGCAAGCATCGGCGGCCATCTGGGCGAAGTCCTTCAGTTCGACCCTGTCCAGCAACGTCGCGCCCATCACCACCGAAATGAGACGGTGGATGGGGATGTTGCGCTTGCGCGACTCGTCAATCACCGCCTCCAGCACCTTGGGGCGCTCCACGCCGGAGACCTCCATGCGGTAGTGTGCCCCATCGGGGAAAGTCTTGGTGCTGCTGGGCAGATCATACGCATCCTGCCCAGGAATACCGGCCTTCTCCATCATTCTGGCAACGTCTTTCATACTGGGCATCGCTTTTCCCTCCTCATATTGCGATATGGGCGACGCATTCACCGGACGACCCTACTCGGCAGGACATGCTGCTGAGAATGCGCCGGCCCTACTCAGGGCCGATGAGCCACCGGCCATCTACGACAAACTGGCTATGGCTGCCCTCCGTATCCGTTGACACCGTATCCGTTGACCCATCCGTTGACACCCAGACTCTCCCACCTGGTGCCGATGATGGGCCGCGCACAGTGACCGCCATCCCGCCTAACTGCGCCCAGGCCAGGGCGAACTGTTCGTAAGCGAAGTGCTTCGTCGCTGCGTCGTAGGCGTCCACCAAGTAGACACCTACGTCATCGTAACCGACGGCGATGAAAGTGTGCTGCCATTGCACGATAGGAGACGTCGCGCCATCCGTTGACACCCACGACTGGACCTCCGGGAGCCTCATGTCGTATGTAGCCCAGACGATGACAGGCCATCCGGCGGCCAGTTCCGCCCTCAAATCATCCAGACCCCACTCTCGCCAGGCCTGTGCGTCGAGCCCAAAACTACGCAGCGTGGCTGCGATCGGCCCGGCATAGACGCCATAACCAGCGGGCGGCATACTCCCCGGTGGCTGGTCTACATCGCCCAAAAAGCCACGGTAGGGGTTATCAGACTTGGGCAGTCGGCGGAAGAAATCATCCTCAGCAAACGGTACTCCCCAAAAAGCAGCCAGGTCTGTCGCCGAGCGGGATTCACAACTCAGGTCATGCTCCTGTGGATAACCAACTACCCCCTCTACGGACGCCGACGGCGGTGGCTCGTCGGCGAGGGCAGTCCAGTGCAGAAGCGACACAACGACGCAGAAGGCAACGACCCCACATCCGTTGACCCATCCGTTGACACGTCTCACAGCGCCTCCAGTGCAGCCACAATCCCCCGTGTCTCCTCAACGGCATGAGGCGCGGCGTCGAAGACACCCTCGCCTCGCAAGTCCGCTTCAGTCAATTCGGGATTGGCAGACAAGTAGCCCAGCATAGGCACGGGGCTGCTACTCTGAATGAAAACCCAATCACTCTCACCACGCACTTTGTTACCCACCGCGTATACACGGCTGATGCCGATATCCCCTGCCAACTTACAGACATGCCCCGCTGTAGTCAGGCTGCGCCGTCCTGGCTCAACAACGACCAGGAACGCGTCCACTGCCTTCGCCGTCGCCCGGCCCAGATGTTCAACCCCAGCCTCCATATCCAGAATCATCATCTCGTCGCGATAGAGCAACAGGTGGGTGACCAGAGCCCTGAGCAACGCGCTCTCGGGGCAGATACAGCCACTCCCGCCGGATTCGATCCCGCCCAGCCGCAGGAAGCGAATCCCTCGATGTAAAACGCTGAAACGGTCAGGTATATCGTCCACGCGGGGGTTGAGGCTGAAGAAACCACCGGAAGTGCCAGGCTTTGCGCCCGTGCGTTCGTAGATCAGTTCTTCCATCTCGGCCACCGGCGTGACCTGAGCGACCAGATCAGGCGGGAACCCCAACGCCTCGGCCAGTCCACCGGCCGGGTCGGCGTCAATGGCAATGACACTACGATTCTGCTCTGCGTAAATGTGGGCCAGAAGTGCGGCGAGGGTAGTCTTACCCACACCTCCCTTGCCACTTATAGCGATCTTGTTCAACCGGGTCACCATCCGTTGACCAACCATCCGTTGACACCCTCCAAACGCAAGCAAGCCAGTTCAGTCCGTGGCCTCCGGACCTCAGCCTCCGCCCGGCGACGGGCTTCCTGAGCCTCCAGCGGCGTCAACAACCTTTCCCCCGTCGCCGGATCAACCAGGACGTAACATCCGTTGACACCCCTTCCACCCGCAACTCCAGCCCCAATACCCGGCTAACCATCCGTTTATCTGTTGACCCCGTTGACCAACCATCCGTTGACACTGGCGAGGTGTATTGTATCACAGACACCGCTCTCACGCCAACGCTTTCTCGACGAACTGCGTCAGATCCATTACCCGGATGCGCACCTTGTTAACGCGGGCCGCCTTGGAGAGAGTACGCACGCACTGGGGGCAGGCCGATACCAGGACCGTAGCGCCCACCTCCGCTGCCTGAGCAATGCGTTGTGCTGCCACCTCCTGAACCAGGTCCGGGTCGAATGTCTCCAGGTCACCACCGCCGCCACAACATAGCGCGTACTCCCGTGCCTGCTGCATCTCTACGAAGGTATAGCCCGGCACCCGGCGCAGGGCCTCGCGCGGCGCGTCGTAGATACCGCTCTTGCGCCCCAGGTCGCACGGGTCATGATAGGTGACCACGCCCGTACGCCGGGGTTCCTTTAGCTCCAACTGCTCCTCGGTCACCAAGTCGCGCAATATCTCCACAGCATGTACTACATCGAAACCCAGCGGCTCGCCGATGACCTCAGGATAGGTGTGATGCCACATGTGGTAACAGGAGGGACAGGTAGTGACCATTCGGGGTATCCCCAGCGCCCTCATCTGTTCTACGTTGTGATGGATCAGCGGTTCCGCCTGCTTCAACTGGCCCGCCATCATCAGCGGGAAGCCACAACATTGCTCGTCGCCTCCCAGAGTCGTGAAACTGACACCCGCACGGCTCAGCACGGTGGCAAAACCCTGGGGGATGCCGTAACTCATGGGGAACATGGCCGAGACACAGCCCACGAAGTAGGCTAAATCGGCCTCGGTATCACGCACCAATCCCTCCGGCCTGTCTTCAGGAGCCAGGTTATCGGTCCAGGCCAGGCGGGCGGCGTTGTCCTCGCCAGAGACGTTGTAGTATGTGCCGATGCGTTCGCCCAACATGCCGAGGGCCTGCACTCCCTTGCGCAGCGCCTCATCCCCATCCGTTGACCCATCCGTTGACACCAGCGCGTCAAGGCCGCTGACCAAGTAACGTTCCTGCATCACGTGCTGGCGCATGACCTCCACCAGCCGGCGCACGCTGAGGTTGTGGGGACAGTAAGTCGTGCACATATCGCAGCCCACGCAGCGCCAGATACTGGCGTCGGTAGCCAATACGTCCTCCAACCCGAACTGCGCCAGGCGCATCATCTGGGCCGGCCGGTACCGCATCGCCGGGACGGTGGGACAACCGGAGGAACAGCGCTCACACTGATAACAAAGGTAAACGTTCTCGCCACACTCCTCGCGGATAAACTTCGCCATATCGGTATTCAAAGTGATCGCCATATATCTCACTCCACCATCGGACGTGGCAGTAACCCTGCGCCTTCGACGATAGGCCGCACCGCCTCCTCCCACTCGATCGCCATGATGTGTACCCCAGCCACCCCCTCGATCCCACGGATCTCCTGAATCTGCTCGATGCAAATCTGAATGCCGGTAGACCTCAGCGCCTCCCTGCGTCGGGCCTTCTCCTCCTTGGGGATACCCTTGAGAGCAGCAACCATACGGTCCACATACTCGTCCTGCACGATCATCCCCGGCACCTTATCGCGCATGTAACGAGCCATGCCGGAGGACTTAAGGGGGCCAACACCGGCCAGGATGTAGACCTTTTCGTGCAGCCCCATATCCACCACCCGCTTCATGAACTCGCGGAAGCGGGGGATGTCATAGATCAACTGAGTCTGGATAAAATCAGCCCCGGCGGCCACTTTCTTGGCCAGCCGGTAGGGGCGGAAATCGAAGGGGTCGCCAAAGGGATTGGAGGCCGCGCCGATGAAGAAACGGGGCTCCATCGCCTTGATCTCATCCCCACACTGGAACAGGGCCTCGTCGCGCATATCTCTGATCATGCGGATCAACTGGACCGAGTCCAGGTCGTGCACGTTCTTGGCCGTGGGGTGGTTGCCGAAACTCTGATGGTCGCCGGTCAGGCACAGCAGGTTGCGCATCCCCAGCGCGTAGGCCCCTAGCAGGTCGGCCTGAATCGCCAGCCGGTTGCGGTCCCGGCAGGTCATCTGCACCACCGGCTCCAACCCCGCGCTCATCGCCAGCACACCCGCAGCGATGCTGGACATGCGGACGATGGCGGTCTGATTGTCAGTGATGTTGACTGCGTCCACTATGCCCTCAAGCAAGCACGCCTTGCGGTGGATCACCTCCGGGTCGGCGCCTTGCGGCGGGCCTAGTTCCCCTGTCACTGCAAAATGGCCCGCTCGCAGGACTTTTTCCAGGTTACTGCCAGACTTGAAGCCATTCGTTCGTTCTTGTGCCATTGTTCGCCTCACTCCGTTTCCACCAGCTGCAGGTCCTCGCGCACGATCTTGCGCGGGCCGCCGTCACGACTACTAGACCAATCCTTGGGGGGCTGAATCTCTAGTAATTGCTCCTCCCTCCCCAACGCCACCGCCCGGTCATAGATCAGTTGCCAGGCACAGGACACGTCGGGGTCTATCTCGCATACCCCGTTCTGGGAACCGCCGCACGGCCCATTGAGCAACTGCTTGGAGCAGCGGGCAATGGGGCAGATGCCGAAGGTCAGGCCCAGGACGCAGTTGCCACAGGCCTGGCAGCGCTCCTCCCACACCCCTTGCTCCTCTGGCAGGCCCAGAAAGGTGGTGTTGAGCCCGGGCAGCGTGAACATATCGGGGAAACGCTCGTTCATCGCCTGCACGCCGATGCCGCAGGCCAGGCTGAGGACAGCGTCGTACTCGTTCTGGCCGGCCTCCGACCGAGCCAGCCGCTCCCCCAGCGGATCAATGTACTCCCACTCGCACTGGCGCTGCACCGTGATCTCGTCCACCTCCATCGGGTGGCCGTCCAGTTTACTCTTCATCCGCAGCGCTGAGGCCAGGATGCCAACCTCCTTCTCGCCTCCGGCAAAGCAGACGGTCACGCAGGTGCCACAGCCTGCGACCAGCACCTTCTTGGCATCGCCCAGCAACTCCATGATTTCCGCAAGTGGTTTCTGTTCACCAACTATCATTGCGACCTCCTTCTATACTCCTTACTTCCTACTCCCTACTCCCTACTCCCTACTTCCTACTCCCTACTCCCTCTTCAAGCGGGTTGGGTCCTAACTCCCGCACCTTCTCCGTTATCTCTGCCACCGTCTCCGCAAACTGTGGCCCCATCGCCGCGGACAGGTTCGCCATCACGATCCGTTCCCCCCCCAGTCCAATCTGGTCAAGCAGGTCAGCGATGTACTTCACCCTCCGTTTCGCATTGATATTACCATCCAGGTAATGGCAGTCGCCCTCCAGTCAGCCGGCCACCATCACGCCGTCCACGCCGCGCTCGAAGGCGTGCAGCACCTCCGTCACCTCCACCCGTCCCGAACAGGGCACCTCGACGATGCGCACGCTGGGCGGGTATTGGATGCGCATACCTCCCGCCAGGTCAGCCGCAGCGTAAGCGCAGTGACGGCAGCAGAAGGCCAGAATCTTGGGCTCAAACTGCATATCGCTCATTACTTAACACCTCCACGTTGGGCAAGGTCTCCCGACCGTCGCCCTCCGGCTCAAACAGCGCTGCAACCTCCGCCTCTACTTGCTCATCCCGATAGTGGAGCAGTTGGATCGCTTTGGCCGGGCACTCGGAGACACAGGTGCCGCAGCCGTGGCACTGGGCCGGCTCAATGTAGGCCGCGCCGACGATGCCCCCCACCCCGTTGAACTCGGCCCGAATCTGCGGCACATTGTACGGGCAGATGCGCACGCAGGTCAGGCAGGCGACGCATTTCTCCGCATCCACCTGGGCCACAATGCCGCCGACCTCAAGCACGTCTTTGCTCACGATCGTCATCGCCCGAGCAGCCGCGGCCTGCGCCTGCACGATCGTTTCGTCCAGGAACTTGGGATAGTGGGCCATCCCGGCCACAAACAAACCATCGCTGGAAAAGTCCACGGGCCGCAGCTTGACGTGCGCCTCCAGGAAGAAGCCGTCCAAGTCTACTGACACCTTGAGCCGCGTCGCCAGTTCGTCCGCCCCCTCCGGCGGCACCACCGGCATACTGAGAACAACCAAATCGGGTTCCAGGACAAGCTCCTGCCCCAGACTAGACTCCCAAACCATCACCTGCAATCCATATCCGTTGACACCGTTGGGCAAGGTCTCCTGACCGCCGCCCCCTATCCGCACCTCCGGCTTACGATCGAAGTCATACTGCACGAACACCACCCCCTGGCGTCGCGCCTCCTGGTACAGCCGCTCCTTGAAGCCATACGTGCGGATATCGTGGTAGATCACGATGATCTGCGCCTGGGGATTGAGTCGCTTGAGCGCCAGGACATTCTTCATCGCCGTCGTGCAACAGATGCGGGAGCAATATCGCTCGGCAGGGCCTACGCAGAGGATCATCACGACAGAGGAAGGAGTAGATGGAGTAGATGGAGTAGATGAGGATAGGATAGCCTCAAACTCCTGCTGCGTGACGATGCGCGGATCCGTCCCATACCCGTACTCCGGCCCCCGGTACTCCACACCGCCCGTCGCCACAATCGTCGCACCGTGGCGTATCTCGCTCTCTCCGTATCCGTTGACACCGTCGACACCGTCAGGGCCACGCAGCCGCGAGGTGAAATTGCCCACAAAGCCGCTGCTCTCCAAGAATTCACTCCGCAGGTGCACATTGATCCCCGGATGGCCCTTCACCCGCTCGATCAACTGCTGGAGGAATTCCTGGGGATCGCGCCACACCAGCCCACCCTCCGTGCTCCCATCCTCCTCAGAAACCGGGTTTTTCCCGAAAAACCTGGTTTCTTCCTCTTTCTTTATCCTTTCATTCCGTGAATCCTGCTCTCCATCTTGACACTGCTCCCCACTCTTCCAATCCACGATGTGCTTTATCTGCCGCAGATTGCCTCCCAGATGCTCCGTCCGCTCAACCAGGTGCACCGGGAAACCCTGGTCAGCCAACGTCAGCGCCGCCGTCATCCCGGCCACACCGCCGCCGATGACCAGTGCCGCCTTCTCCACCTGCACCTCGGTCTTGTACAGCGGCTCCAGCAGCAGCGCCTTCGCCACCGCCATCCGCACCAGGTCCTTGGCTTTCTCTGTCGCCGCCTCCCATTCACCGGAATGTACCCACGAGCACTGATTGCGAATGTTGGCCATCTGGAACATGCCGGGGTTCAGTCCCGCCTGGCGAATGCTGTCCTGAAACAGAGGCTCGTGGGTCAGCGGCGTGCAGGAGGCGACCACGACACGGTTGAGCCCCAACTCTCGCGTCTGCTGCGTGATACGCTGGATCGAGTCCTGCGAACATGTATACAAGTTATGCTCGGCGTGCACCACCCCGGGCAGACTTGCTGCGTACTCCGCCACCATTGGCACATCCAGGAAACCGCCGATGTTCGACCCACAATGACAGACGAAAACACCGATACAGGGTTCCTCTCCCGCGACGTCCCGCTCCGGCGGATACACCACCTCCTCTGTGCAGGTCCAACGGGCTGGAGACACTATCAACCCAGCAGCAGCAGCCGCACCGCTGGCCTCAATCACCGACTCAGGGATGTCCTTCGGCTCGCGGAATGGCCCTACGGCAAATATCCCCGGCCTGCTCGTCTGGAGCGGCTCGAAAGGCAGCGTGCGACAGAAGCCGTGCTCGTCCAGTTCCACACCCATTCGCCGCGCCAACTCGCGCACGCCCTCCGAAATCTCCATCCCCACGGAGAGCACCACCAGGTCAAACTCCTCCTCGCAGATTGGAGATTGCGAACTGCTTCCCCGTTCCCCGACGTACTTCAGGACGAGATTGTGTGTTCGCGGATCCTCCCGCACGAACGAAATACGAGTGCGCACGTAGCGGATGCCGTACCGTTCTTGCGCCCGGCGGTAGTACTCATAGTACCCCTTGCTGAAAGCGCGCATGTCCATCATGAAGACGGTGACCTCGGTGTCCGGTTCGTGCTCGATGGACATGATGGCCTCTTTGGTGGCGTACATACAGCAGACCGCCGAGCAGTAATCGTGGGTCTGATCGCGGGAGCCAACGCATTGCAGGAATGCGATTTTCTTCGGTGCCCGTCCGTCCGAAGGGCGCTGCACGTGGCCGTGAGTGGGGCCGGAGGCGCTTAGCAGCCGTTCAAACTGAATCGCAGTGACCACGTTGGGATAACGGCCCCAGCCGTACTCCGCCGACCGCTTGGCCTGGTACGTCTCGTAGCCAGGGGCCAGGACAATCGCGCCAACATGGACGTCCTGCACCTGCTCGACCATATCGTGATTGATAGCGTCGGCCTGGCAGATGTAGACGCAACTCAGGCACTCGGAGCAGATGCCGCAGGCCAGGCAACGGGCCGCCTCTGCCTGAGCCTGCTCGTCGGTGTAGCCGGTCTCCACCTCGGCAAAGTTGGCCACCCGTTCCCCCACCGGTAACTCAGGCATCGCCACCCTGGGGGTTACTTTCACCTCCCCCCTCTCCACCCGCTCCTGGATTTCCACCTGGCTCAAGTCCACCACGGGCAATTCCGGCTTCAGTTCCGGCTCCAGTTCCTCGCCCCGCAGATAGCGATGGATAGACTCGGCAGCCTGATGACCGGAGGCGACCGCCTCAATGACGAAAGCAGTACCCGTGGTGGCATCGCCCGCCGCGAAGACCCCGGGGCGGGTGGCTGCCATCGTGTTGGGGTTGACCGCGATCGTCTGCTGGCGCGTGACGCCGACGCCGGTGCTCTCCGGGATGAAGGCCAGGCCGGCTCGCTGCCCGATGGAAAATACGACAATGTCACAGGGAATAACGTGCTCCGACCCCGGCTCCGTCTCCAACATCAGCCGTCCCGTCTCGTCGAATTCCATAAAGGTAACGTCGAGGCACTCCAGCCCCCCCACCCGTCCGTTGCCATCGGAGATGATGCGCTTGAAGGAGCGGCTGGGATGCATCTGCACGCCTTCGGACTCGGCGGCCTCAATCTCCCAGGAATGGGATGGCATCGTCTCGCGGCTCTCCAGGCAGGCCATGTGGACCTCCGCCGCGCCCAGTCGCACCGCCGTGCGGGCCACATCCACCGCCACGTTGCCACCGCCCAACACCACCACCCGCTGCCCGGCAATGTCGGGTGGGTTGTCCAACCGCACGTCGCGCAAGAAGACGGTGTTGACCATCACCCCGTCCAGGTCAGTCCCTTCGATGGGCAGCATACGACCCTCGTGCGCGCCGACGGCGATGAGCACCGCCCCGAACCCCTCGTCGAAGACGTCGTCCAGGCTCTCGACCGTCGTGTTGAGGCGCAGATCTACCCCCAGGTCCACGATGTCCTGCACCTCCCGGTCCACGATCCAGGAGGGCAACCGGTACTCAGGGACCCCCACCCGCAGCATCCCACCTCCCACGGGCAGCGCCTCGAAGACGGTGACCTCGTACCCCAGCATACACAAGTCCTGGGCAGTAGTGAGCCCGCAGGGACCCGCGCCGATGATCGCCACGCGCTCCTCGTACCTCCGCTCGGCCGGCTCCGGTGGCACCCGGGGTTGAGCGTAGACCTTGTCGGTGACGAACCGTTTGAGCGCGTGAATGTTGATCGGGTCGTCCAGTTTACCCCGGTTGCAGGCATCCTCGCAGCGGTGATTGCAAATGCGGCCACAGATGCCGGGAAAGGGATTGTCCTCCTTGATGACTCGCAGCGCATCCTCGTAGCGGCCCTCGCGAATGAGGGCGATGTAGCCCTGGGCGCGCTGGTGGGCAGGGCAGGCGTCGCGGCAGGGAGAGATGCCTAGCTTCTCAATGGCAAAAGCGTTGGGCACCGCCTGGGGGTAGAGTTTGTAGGCCGCGTGCTGGACCGCCAATCCCTCGTCGAAGCGACCGGGGATGATTACCGGGCAAACGTCGGCGCAGTCGCCACAGCCGGTGCACTTGTCCAGGTCCACATAGCGGGGGCGGGTCCGCACCCGGGCGGTAAAGTCACCAGCCTCCCCGCGCACCCCCAGCACGTCGCTACCCGTCAGCAGTTCGATGTTGCGATGACGACCACAGTCCACCAACTTGGGACTGACGATGCACATGGCGCAGTCGTTGGTGGGAAACGTCTTGTCCAGTTGGGCCATGTGCCCGCCAATGGCCGACTTGTTCTCAACCAGGTAGACCTTGTAGCCGGCCTCGGCCAGGTCCAGCGACGCCTGTATGCCGGCGATACCCCCGCCGACGACCATGACCGCGCCAGTCACACTACCTTTGTCTGAAAACTCACTGGCCATCTCCATACACTCCCATCAACGAACAACGAGATAATTAACAATGAACAATACATCGAACCAACCAGGCACCATCGCTGAGCCATTGTTCATTGATTCATTCGTCCATTGTTCTTTATCCTTTCATTCCGTGAATCCTGCTCTCAATATCCCGCCTTAAGCGGATTCGGCCCCAATGCCCGCACCCGCTCCGTCATCTCCCGCATCGCGTTGGCGAATGTCCCCCCCATCCCGCCGGAGACAAAGTACATCTCCAGCCGCTCACCGCCCAAACCGATCTCATCCAACAACTTCTTGGTATACTTCACCCGCGCCAGCCCACGTTCGTTCCCGTGTACGTGATGGCAGTTACCAAGTGGACACCCCACCACACAGACTCCATCGGCTCCCTGCTCGAACGCCTCCAGCAGATAGCGTGCATCTGTCTTGCCCGTACATGGCAACTTCACCAATTTGATACTGGCTGGATATTTAGTCCGCAGCGCGCCAGCCGTATCAGCAGCCATATACGCGCAGTAGATGCACATAAAGACGGTAATCTCCGGCTCAAACTTCGAACTACGAATTGCAGATTGCGAATTATTGTCCATCATTTGGCTTTCAGAAACCAGTCTTTATCCTTTCATTCCGTAAATCCTGCTCTATTTTGTCATCGGTCGTTGGCCACTTGCCACTGCCCACGCTCCCAGCGGCAGTCCCATAATCTGCCCATCCCGATAGGCGACTAACTGGATCGCTTTAGCAGGGCATTCCGCCGTACAGGTACCACACCCCGTACACAACGCGGGATCAATGTACGCCGCCCCTTTTATCTTTCCCACCCCCACGTCCGAATACCGCACTTTGGGGATCTCGAAAGGGCAGATACGCACACAAGTGAGGCAGCCCACACATTTGCTCTGGTCCACCACCGAGATGACGCCGCCGATGTACATCCGCGGTGTAGCCAGTATCGTGATCGCCCGGCCCGCCGCCGCCTGCGCGTTGGTGATGCACTCCTCAATGAACTTGGGATAGTGGGCCATTCCACAAATGAAAATTCCTTCCCTTGCCATATCCATCGGGCGCATCTTAAGATGGGCTTCCATGAAGAAGCCCTCATTGGAGAGCGGCAAGTCCAAGATGTGGGCCAGTTCCTCCGTCCCCTCCGATGGCTCGATCGCCATACTCAGCGACAGCAGGTCGGGATGCAGCACGATCTCCTGTCGCAGAGATGGCTCCCAGGCCACAACCTCCAATCTCCCCTTCTCCCCCCCCGGCAGTCGGGGGGGGCTGGGGGGGGGCGTCACCCGCACCTGTGGCATGTGGGCCTTATCGTAGCGGACAAAAATGGCCCCTCGCTCCCGCGCCTCGGTGTAGAACACTTCCCTGAACCCGTAGGTGATGATGTCCTTATAAAGAACGACCACCCGGCAGTTCGGGTTGAGCAACTTGATGCGAATAACATTCTTCATCGTGTTCGTGCAACACGTCCGGCTGCAGTACTCGACCTCACCGGGCCGCCGCACACACTGGATGAACACAACCTCCTTCAGGTCCTCGATCCGCTCTGGTTGATGGGTGATGATATCCTCCAGGTCGAGCGAGGTGACCACACGCTCGTCCTGGCCGAGCAAGAATACATCCCCCCGCCACTCCTGCCCACCGGTGGCCACGATAGTCACGCCGTGCTCAATCTCAACCTCGCCCAGCACCTCCCTCTTATCCGTATCTGTTGACACTGTTGACACCCTTGAGAATGAGAAAATCCGCACCGTCGAACGAAACGCCCCCAGACTCCCCTCACAAGCAATCACCTCCGAGTTGGTGAGAACGTCGATCCTTCGATGGCCCATCACCCGGTTGACGAGATCGCGCAGCAACCGTTGAGGATTGTCCCCTTCAGCCACGTAGTAGATGTGCTGCAGATTACCACCCAACCCCAACTCCCGTTCCACCAACGTTACGTCATATCCAGCGTCGGCGATGTTCAGCGCTGCCGTCATACCGCTTACTCCACCTCCGATCACCAACGCCCGCCGGATAGGCTCAATGGCCTGCTTGTGCACCGGCTCCGCTAGCCGCGCCCGCGCCACCGCCAAACGCACCAACTCTTTCGCTGCCCGGGTGGCCCCCGCCGGATCGTCCACGTGCGGCCAGGCGCAGTGTTCGCGGATGTTCGCTATCTCCAGCAGGTAGGGGTTCAGCCCGGCCTGGCGCACGAGGCGCTGGAACAGCGACTCGTGCGTGCGGTGGCTACAGGCTGCCACGACCACCCGGTTCAAACTGTGCTCCTCAATCGCCTGCCGGATCTGTTCCTGCCCCTCCTCCAGGCAGGCGTAGTCCGTTATTTCGACGTGAACCACGCCGGGCAAGCCAGCAGCGAAAGCAGCCAGCGCATCCGTGTCCACAACCCCCGCGATGCTGGGATAGCAGCGACACACAAAAACACCAATCTGTGGCTTCTCCCCTGCCACGTCCCGCTCCGGCGGCAGGGGTTGGGTTACCTCGCTCATGAGGAACGGGTACTCCCGCCCGTAAGCCTGCTCTCCGACCTGGTCGGAGAGCAGGCGCATCACGTCACCGGCTGCGCCCGCCGCGTCCAAGATCGTCTCCGCGATCTCCTTAGGCGAAGCGAATGTCCCACAGACGTAGATGCCGGGCCTGCTCGTCTCCAGTGGGGCAAATTTATCCGTTTCACAGAAGCCATAAGGATTCAGTTCAATCCCCAACAGGCCGGCCAAGTCGCGGGCCCCACTGGGCGGCAGCGCCCCCACTGACAGCACCACCATGTCGAAACGGTTCTCGATGACTTTGCCATTCTCGCCTGGATAGCGCAGGATCAGGTCGTGCGTCTCCGGGTCCTCCTTGATCCCCGAAATGCGGCAGCGCGTGTACTCCACTCCATATTGCTTCTGTGCCTGCTCGTAATAGGCGTTGAATTCCTTGCCAAAGGCCCGCTCGTCCATCATGAAGATCTGGCAGTGGACGCTCCCGGCTTCAAGAGACGAGCGCTGCTTGGCCAGCATGGCCTCCTTCGTGGCATACATACAGCAGACGGACGAACAGTAGGGGTGTTTCTCATCCCGAGAACCCACGCACTGCAGCCAGGCAATGCGCTGGGGCAGTTTGCCGTCAGAGGGACGTTTCACGATGCCCTCTGTCGGCCCGGAGCGGCTGACCAGCCGCTCGTACTGCATCGAGTGGATGACGTTAGGATAGCGACCATATCCCAGTTCTTCGTACTCGGTCGGGTCCGATATTTCGTAGCCCAGCGAGAGAATGATAGCGCCGACATTAAGTTCGTACTCGGTTTCCTGCTCATCCAGGTTCACCGCGCCGGTCGGACAGACAGTTTCACAGCGGCGACAGGTATCGCAGCGCGGTACCTTGTCCACAACGTAGGTATCCGGCAACGCACGGGGCGCCATCTTATAGACCGCCTTGCGGACCGACAAGCCCAACTGGAACGCGCTGGGCAGGGACACCGGGCAGACGCCGTCGCACAGCCCACAGTTGATGCACCGTTCAGCATCCACGTAGGTGGGACGATGGCGCAGCGTCACTGTGAAATCTCCGGCATATCCCGCCACGTTGATCAGGTCAGTATTAGTGAGAATCTCAATGTTCGGATGCAGGTTGTGGTCCAGAAAAGCCGGTGAGATGGCCGGTCGCGTGCAGCCGTAGCCGTGGTCGGAGGTGCCCCGGCAGAGAACGCAGTCATGCGTGGGAAACATATAGCCCAATTGTGCCACCCGGCCGCCGAGCCATGGCAACGTCTCCACCAGGTGAACCTTCAGGCCGGCCTCGGCCAGATCAATCGTCGCGCGCATCCCTCCTACACCACCGCCAACGACCAAGACAGCGCCAACGTTCTCCTTACGCATCAGTACCCTCTTCTCCTTGCCGAGACATGTAATCGGACCGCATGTAATCGGGCATCAGTCCTTTTCCCCTTGAGTTAGTAGATTTCGTACAATTGCCACTCTCTACCCGCAATCCTCATCCGTTGACACCGTTGACTCCGTTGACTGAACCTTGCGAAGGTTACAAAATGCTGAAAAACCTTCGCAAGGTTTCCCCATCCGTTTATCCGTTGACCCCTTATCTGTTGACACCGTTGACACCGTTTACACCCGCCGCGTGTAATCGGGCAACAAGATAGGCGAGACCACCCCCGTATCCACACCCATCTGTTGACACTCCCGGTTCCAGGCCTCCACGTGGGCCAGAGTGGGCTTGCCTATCCGTTGACACTGCTGCGCGTATGCCGCCGCCGAGCGGCCAGCGCGCCGGCCGAAGACGGTGATCTCCAGCAAGGAGTTGCCCATCAGCCGGTTGTGACCGTGCACACCACCACTCACCTCCCCGGCGATAAGAAGGCCAGGGATATCGGTAGAGCAATCGGCCTGCAGTTGCACCCCGCCGTTCTGGTAGTGCAGCGTCGGGTAGACGAGCATCGGCTCTTCCGTAATGTCAATCTCGAAGCGCCCAAACTGGCGCACCATCGCCGGCAACGCCTTTTGGATAGTGCCGGGGCCGTGGATGCGCTCAATCATCGGTGAATCCAGCCACACGCCGGGCTGCCCGGTGGGAGTGATGACCCCATTGCCTCGCCCCCCCATCCGTTGACACTCCCCCCCGCTTGCGGGGGGGATAATAGGGGGGGCGCACTCCCGGATAAGGGCCGCCGCCTCCACGTCCCGAGGCTCCAGAGGGTAGACGAACTGTTCACCATTCTTGTTAACTGGCTGCGCCCCCAGCCCGCGCACCTTCTCGGTAACCAGCAGGCCGACGATCTGCTCCGGGAAAGCCGCGCCAGTGGGATGGTACTGCATAGACTCCAGGTAGCCCAGTGGCGCGCCGGCCCGATAGGCCAGCACCACTCCGTCGGCCGTTGCACCGTGGTGGTTGGTCGTCGGGAAGCCTTGGAAATGCAGCCGCCCGCATCCACCGGTCGCCAGTACCACCGCTTTGGCCTTGATGTACCGATGGGCCCCCGTCTCCAGGTTCATCACCACAGCACCGGCAATTTGTCCCTTGTCGTCGAGTACCAATTCGACAGCGGGAGCAAACTCAATGACGCTGATGTCCTCTTCCCGATTGCGCACCTCGTCCCGCAGCGTGCGCATGATCTCCGCGCCGCTGTAGTCCCGCGCCGAGTGCATGCGCTTGCGGCTGGTACCGCCGCCGTGCGCCTCTACCATCATCCCGTCTGGCTCCTTATCGAACATCACCCCCAGGTCTTCCAGCCACTTGATGGCGAAAGGAGCATCCATCACCAGTGCCTCAACCAGTTCAGGAACATTGGTGAAGTGACCACCGCCAATGACGTCCAGGTAGTGGATGGCCGGATTGTCCTCCGGCCGGTCGGCGGCCTGGATACCACCCTGGGCCATCATCGTGTTGGCGTCACCGAAGCGCAACTTGGTCACCAGGATAACCTGGGCCCCGTTCTCCTGCGCCAGGAGCGCTGCCGAGGCCCCCGCCCCACCACCGCCGATCACCAGCACATCCGTTGACGCTGCCGGAGCACTTAAGGAGAAGCCGGGGCTGATATGGGGTCGCCCCTCGACGATGCCGGCCAGCTCTATGGGCATGCGCTGCCCCTTGCTGACCCCCACCCGGATGGTTTGGAAGGTCTCCTCCTTGTAGTCAGGATGGAAAGCCTCAAGGATAGTTTCCCGTTCCTCCATGCTCATCGCCGGAAAAGTCTCTTTAATCCGCCGGGCACGGGTGACCTCGACCTTACGGATAGATTCCTGCATCTCAGGCGGATAGCCGCTCATTCCCATTCCCCCTCACTTTGGCTCAATGTCCCGCGCTTTGTACTGCGCCATCAGTTCTTCCTTATCGAACCTCTTTAACTTCTCTATCTCGGCATCGAACTTGCCGGCCTCGATCTCTTCCAAACGCTCCCGTAGATGCTCGGATCGAGGTGCCAGATAGCGGCCGTAGAGCCGGCGGGCCAGTATGGCGATGTTGTACTGCGCCTCCTCGGCCGGACAGCGGACTGCGCACAGGCCACACATAATGCAGTCGAACGACAGGTCGGCCATCGTGGCGATGTCGCCCTTCATCCCGGCCGCCATGTACATCCGCACGTCAATATCCTGGGGGCAGGCCTTGGTGCAGGCCCCGCAGCCCAGGCAGCGCAACACCTCGGGATAGGTAGAGAACAAAGTGGTCGCAGTGGGCTCCAGTTGGGTGATGTCATAACTAGCGCGCTGCGCCGGGAAGAACGGAATCTGCGCCAGGTACATACCCGGCTGCACCACCGTCTGGCAGGCCAGCCCGAAGTAGAGTTTCGGGTCACCCAGGATACGGTACGCCGTGCCGCATGCTCCACAGAAACCTCCCCGGCAGCCCACGCCCCGGATCAGCGTGTAGCCCGCCCACTCCATCGCTTTCATAATCGTCAGCGAGGATGGTACCATGTAGCGCTTGCCCATGACGTAGACGGGAATCAGATCGGCATCGGCCACTTCAGGTTGATTCTCAGTTTCCATAAGCCCCCCCAATATCCGTTTATCCGTTGCCATCCGTTGACACCCTTGTCACTCTTCTCCTACCTCCATCCACTCATCCTCGCGGAAGGTGACCAGCGGCAGGGACTCCTCGACGCTACGACCGGGCACGTAATCAAACACTTCCTGCACCGACTGTCCGATGGCACGGAAGACCAGTCCCACGGGCAACTCCGCCGGGCAGTCGCTGGTGCACATTCCACAACCGATGCAAGAGAGCACCATGTGGTTGAGGCGAGTCAGGTGGAAAAGCATCGTATCGGCCGGCAGCCGGTAGGCCCCCTTGCGTCGTGCCCAGTTCATGTACTGAATCGGCTCATGGTCGAAGACAGGGCTCTTAAAAAGACAGGTCTTGCAGTAGCATAAGGGGCAGACGGTCATACAGTTATGGCAGCGCACGCAGGCGGCGAAGACCCCTTCGACCCCTTCCCGTTCGAGTTGCCCGCGTATATCAGCGAAGCGGGCATCGCGCACTCTCGTGCGGGCAGCGACCACCTTCTCCACCACCTCAGCCCGCTGCCCCCCACCTTCCTTCCCCCCCAATGGGGGGGACAGAGGGGGGGACAACTTCCCAGCCACCTCATCAGACAGGCTGACCGGGATGCCGGTAGCCAGGTCCGCACCGAACAGTTCCAACACGATATCGGCCTCTTCGACGTGCGGCTTCTCGCACATCTGGCAAGCGTCGCGGAAGACATACCCCTCCTGCGGGGCCAGTTCGCCGCCCTGGGCCGTAGACAGGTGCGCCGTCATGTCCACACCGCCGTCGGCCCGCATCGCAGCGTAGACCGGCACGTCGTAGGTGCCCAGGCAGTCTACGCCGATGGTCACCAGATCCTCCAGGTTGGCCTGCTGAAGTTTGACCAGTTCCACCAGCGCCCGCAGTTCGCACGGGCGCAAGATTGCACCAATGCGTCCCCGGGGCTCGCGGACGGAGACGTGGCCCACCACGCGCGCTGTGTTCAGCCCCATCACCGGAGCCAGCGGGACCGCCGCATCCAGCAGGTCTGGATCGGCCACCAACGCAGGAGTGACTGTGCCGGCAGGAGTCTCCATCGGCACCAGCAGCGCGTTCACCACCTCAGCCTCCAGCAACTGCTTGAGGAAACCACGCACGGCGGCCAGCGCATCGTTGTTCTCAACCGGTATTACAGTTCTCATTGCATCTCCCTGTTGGGGCGGTTCGCGAACCGCCCCTAGATTCTTTATCCTTTCATTCCGTAAATCTTGCTCTATTGATCATTGCTACACTGCCCACTTCCGACGCATCGGATTGGGGCCTTTCTCCTTCATCGCCTTGGTCATCTGCGTGACCGTCTCGGCGAAGCGCCCCCCCTCGCTGGCGCTAATCCAGCGCAGCCAGACCCGGTCCTCGTCGTAGCCGGCATTCTTGAGGATCTCCTTCAGCGCGATGATGCGCCGCCGGGCTTTGTAGTTCCCCGACTGGTAATGGCAGTCGCCGGGGTGGCAGCCGCCGATGAGGACGCCGTCAGCACCGTCCAAGAGCGGCTTGAGCACGTAGGTAGGATCCACCGATCCGGAGCACATCAACCGGATGATGCGCACGTTGGGTGGATACTGGATGCGGGACGTGCCCGCCAGGTCGGCCCCCGTGTACGTGCACCAGTTGCACAGAAAGGCGACGATTTTGGGTTCGAAACTTGCTTCAGCCATATTGCCCCCTTGAGAGTTGGTTAGTTGGTTAGTTGGATGGTACGGTTTCCAGATCTACCATATTGACAAATCTGTGCGATTCGCTACAATGTAAATGCAGTCGAGAGGCTGCTTTCTTTGCGGAGACCCTGGCCGGGAGGCTGGGGCTTCGCGCTTCTACGGCCTCTTGCGAATAACAGCTGAGACCCTACCAGTCGTCAATCCGAAACCCAGATGTTGGATCTTGGCTAAGCTCTATCAAACGTTGATATTCATCTTCCGCGTCGTAATACACCGGGGTTTTCCTGGATCGGCTCATAGCCTCATATTCTGCCACCAATTCACTTGCCCATTCCTTGATCCTTGCTTGCACCTCTTGCTTCTGACCTGCGAGGACAGCTCGGGCGATGTCACTCCCAAACGAAACCGACTTCATTCCAGCATACATCCATGCTAAGACGAGAGAACATGCGTCAGGCACCGACTCTACCAGAAGTTGAAGTTTAGCACCCCAGGGATGCACGATGATGCGATAGCCAACTCCCATTACCTTGCCAGCGAACCTAGAACTGCGCAGAGGTTCCAACACCCCCATAGCAATGCATCGTTCAACATCACTCACGGTGACCAAGAAAGTTCCTTCGCTCTTGCGCGCCGGAAGGTTACCCCGTTGAATAGCGATAAGCAGGTGCATAGGCGCATAGCCGTACATTTGGGCAACCCGTGTGAAGAGAATAGGCTTCGCCTCCAAGGTGGCATCGTAAACCCTTCGCCTCCACTGGATCGTAACCAAGGGCGCGTCTTCCCCTGCAATTCCTAAATCCCCTTGTCCCCCTTTCCTTTCACAATAGGACAGCTTCGCGACTTGGATCAGATCTTGGGCAATCTTGTACCGTGCCCCGCCCGTCTTCATAAGGCGCTTGACATTGGTCAGGTAATCCTCGTCTGGAGCAGCTTTTCCATCAGCCCACTCCCAAATAGCCTGGTTCAAGCTCATCCCCTCTTCACTGTACCGGATGCGATCGATTTGCCCGGCGAAGAAAACATCTCGGACACCTTGTTCCGTGAATAGCATCATACCCTCACCAAAGCAAGATGCCCTCGACTTCAGTTCCAGAGAATCAACCTGCGGCTTTGATGTTTGCCTGATTTGGATACCATTGCCACAACCAGGGCAGAATGACATTCCACGTGCGAGTTCTTCTTGAGTTGGGACAAATGCTGCCCCACACTGATTGCAGTGTATGGCTGACACATGCTGCTCACTGTGATACAGATCCACGTTACACTACCCCCCTTTTACGGACAGGGACAGAAACGAGGAGACACGACCACTGTATCCTCACTCCACCAGCGCATCCACAGGCACTATATGCCCATTCGTTTCAAAACTCGGGGTCTGGCTTATCTCCGTGCAGCTTTACCCACCACCAGCAAGGACCCTGCTTGGACGTTCTCTCACAACGAGTAGCCCAGCTGATCACCATCGGCTGACGACCTAAACCACAAGCTGGTTCCTCAATCATTCGAGGGAAGGGAGACCCGCCAACCTCCTGCGGCAATGCTTTCATTGTTGTTGTCAAATGCCTACAAGTCACTGTCGTGCCCTCGTTTCAGAGTTCGGCTTTGGCCTCTTGAAGTAGAGAGTATTGGCAGGCCAAGCAGTGACCCAAACGGATCGAAGAACGCTCCTATGAGTTCCCAGCCATCTTCACCCAACTTGGCCAAAGTCGCAGGGATATTACTGATAGGGACTTCTTTCTGCTTCTTCGCAACTTGGAAATGGACCCATACCAATGGCTTCTTAAAAACAGCCCCAACTCGTTGAATGATAGCTCCATATTCCCATTGCGTATTTCTTTACTCCTCTGCTGGACTTTGTATTTGTATTTCGTTACCAGACACAGACTCGAAATCTACGCCTGAAATAGACGGAGTTTTCGCAGATACCAGCCGCTCCAGACGGTTGGCTATATCTCTTTGTGTCCTCGGACAAGGGTCAAAAACAGCATTGGGATGAACTTCAATAATATGGCGGACCGTTCTGGCGATGACATCAACAAATTCGACTGTGCTGATAAAGTATTTATTAGGATACTCTTTCGAGGCCTCTCTAGCGTCTGCACTGGTGTTGGTCAGATATATATCAGGTGGAAGCGACAACTGATGTACGAGACTATTTCTGACTTGAACTAACTTTTCAGCGACATCATCGTCTGACAAGTTGGTCACGGGTGCAACTAGCCACGAGCTCTTGTCAGCCATCTGGGGCACAAAAGCTTTGAGTAGATCTTCATCCCGGTAGGAATTTGGATTGACTGCTTCTGAAACCGCCAATATCACCGAGAATATTGCTGACATCGCTGCGAAACCAAATTCCTGCCTCGCGCATTCCCTTGCCTCAAAGATAAAACGTTCTATGCTCTTCTGCGTCTGCGCGTCAGACAATGTTCTTTTGATCATTCGATTCTTCACCTTCAGGCTCCTGATAAATGGGCCCAAAAGCTGCAATTAGTCCGAATCACTCCGCCCATCCCGCCCCCTCACAAGCCCGCCAGCACGTCCACCTGTGCCAGGATTTACCGGGCGGTGAAGTGCTGCAGAGCGGGAAGGGTCTATCGCTCCAACCACCCCAGAACCCCAAACAAGTTCAGGTACTGATCGCCAACTGCTAACTGCTAACTGCTGACTGCTAACCGCTAATCAGCGCATCCACCTGCGCCAGGATCTGCTCGGCGGTAAAGTGTTGCAGTCGAATGGCCTTGAAGGGACAGGCCGTCGCGCACGCCCCGCACCCCTTGCATAGCACCGCACCAGGCAGCGTTCCGGATCATACGCTCACGGCTTCAAAAGCAAATCGCAATTGTTCCTGTGCAGGCACCAAGAAGTTGAGTTTCTCAAAGCCGATCACCCGTCCAGTCCGGTCCTTCATCAGGATAACCTCATCGCCGGTCTCTTCACAGATGTACTCGTCCTGCGGGTCACCAAACCAGACGGTTAAAGTATTGCCTACACGGTCATAGAAAACCCTTACTTTCTCCATATTCGCTCACCTTCCTTAATCGCATCGGTCGGGTAGGCGGTGATCAGGAAACCTTCATCGTTGAGCTGCTTTGCCACGGCGCAAATCCAACGCCCAAGGCGCTCCAACCGATAGAAAAGATACACGACTGGGTCGCTGCGACTCCGCCGGATTTCGTCAGGCGTTCGCAAGGTGTCTTGTACATCCATCTCGCGTCCACGCATCACAGGGTGCTTGATTGTGACAATCAACTCCCAGTAGTCACATGTGACACGCACGCTGAAACCAAGAGGCGTTGGTGCTTCGAAGAGTACGGTGTTAGTCATGCTTACCTCTTGGCACAGGCAATCGGGACTCCTCAACCGTGGCTTTGCCCGTCCTCAGTTGCACCACACTCTACCACACTGATCGCTAATTGCCAACTGCTAACCACCCACCAACGCATCCACCTGTGCCATTATCTGCTCGGGGGTGAAGTGCTGCAGGCGAATGGCCTTGGAAGGGCAGGTGGTGGCGCAGGCACCGCACCCCTTGCACAGCACCGCGTTGATCCGCGAGACACCCCAAAACGGGTCGAGGGCCGGCGCGCCATAGGGACACACCTCCACGCACATCCCGCACCCGGCGCACCACTCCTCATCCACCACCGCCGTGGCCGATTCCACCGGCACCGTGCCCCGCAGGAGAGGGATAAGGGCCGAAGAAGCGGCAGCCTTCGCCTGCGCGACTGTGTCGGTGATATCTTTGGGTCCCTGGCAACAGCCAGCCAGGAAGACACCATCCACTGCCGTGTCCACGGGCCGCAACTTGGGATGCAACTCCAGGAAGAAACCATCGGACGAGCGCGGCAGTTTGAGCAGGGTGGAGAGATCGCTAACGTCGGAGCGGGGTTCCATTCCCACCGCCAGCACCACCAGGTCCGCCTCAAAGTCGATGGGACGGCCCAGCAACGTGTCCTCCCCAATCAACACCACCCGGTCGCCGCGCCGGATTATTTCTGAGATGCTCCCTCTCCGGTAAAGCACCCCCTTCGCCCGCACCTCGTCGTAGAACTCCTCAGCACCCTTGCCAAAAGCACGCACATCCATGAAAAAAACCGTCACGTCGGCCTCAGGCAGGAGCTCGCGCACCAGGCGGGACTGCTTGGCAGTGTACATACAGCACACTCGCGAGCAGTATGGATTGCCCAACTGCACGTCCCGTGAACCCACGCACTGAATGAAAACCACAGACCTGACAGGTTTCGGAAAACCTGTCAGGTCTCCTGCGGCCAAACGCCGTTCCATCTCCAGCGACGTGATGACGTTGGGATATTGGCCATAGCCCAGCTCCGGCTTGCGATGCGGATCAAAAACATCGTAGCCTGTAGCGACGATAATGGACCCCACGGCAAGAGTAGATGAAGTAGATGAGGAATAGGTAGATGAGGACATCCCGCCTTCCTCATTTACTCGTTCCTCATTTACTCGTCTACTATCCACTGCCACCTCAAAGTTCCCCACGTACCCTTCCACACCCGTCACCTGTGTCTTTAGGAAGATAGTGACATTGGGATGGGCCTGAACACGCTCGACCAGCGGCCCCAGTAGTTCCGCCACAGACTCCAGAGTCGGGAAGGTGCGGTTCAGGTCAGCCACACGCCCGCCCAGGTGATCGCTCTTCTCCACCAGGTAGACCGGAAAGCCAGCGCTGGCCACGTCGAGGGCGGCGATTATGCCAGCGACGCCCCCACCGATGACGACCGCACCAGGCGTGACCTCGACCTCCCGCTCCTCCAAAGGCTCCAGCAGGGCCGCCTTGGCCACCACCGAGGCGACCAGTAACTTCGCCTTCTCTGTCGCCCCCTCTCGATCGGTGTGTACCCACGAGCACTGCTCCCGAATGTTGGCCATCTCCACCAGGTACGGGTTAAGACCCGTCTGCTGCGCCGCCGCCCGGAAGGTGGGCTCGTGCATGCGGGGTGAGCAAGAAGCCACCACCACCCTATTCAGCCCTTGCTCCTCAATGTCCTGCTGGATCAGCGCCTGGCCGGGGTCAGAACACATATACAGGTAATCGCGGGCGACGACGACGCCAGGCAGGATCGCCGCGAACTCCGCCACCTGCTCCACATCCACATTGGCGGCGATGTTCGTGCCGCAGTGACAGATGTATACACCAATACGAGGTTGTGGTTCCATACCTTTGGTCCTACCGCTCGACAGAGAACATATCTGTGAAACGTGATGCGTGAAACGTGATCTAGCCTGGAATCTGATCCGTCAATTCTCCCAATCCGTGTTTAGTCAATGCCAAGTCCACAAGCTCCATAATATCCATTACCTGCAGCCGGTCGTCCAGCCCCTGCACCTTGACCGCATCCTCCAGCGTCAGCAGGCAGAAGGGGCAGGCCACGGCCAGAATCTCGGCCCCCGTCTCGGCTGCTTCGTGCACCCGCTGGAAGGCCAGCCGCTCCTCCAGGTTGGTCCCCTCGGCCCACATGCGTCCGCCGCCCCCTTCGCAGCACAGGCTGCGCTCCCGGCTGCGGTCCATCTCCACCAACTTGACGCCAGGGATGGCCTTGAGGATGGCACGCGGTTCATCGAAAATATGATTCTGCTTGCCCAGAAAGCAGGGATCGTGGTAGGTAACCATCTTCTCCACCCCCCCCCCCCCACCCCCCCCCCCGGCAGCCGGGGGGGGCAGGGGGGGGGCAGAGAACTCCAGCTGGCCCTGCTCGATCAATTCGGCGACGAGTTGCGTGTAGTGCAGCACCTCAATACCATCCAGGCCATACTCGTTCTTGAAGGTGTTGAAGCAGTGAGGTGAGGTGGTGACCAACCGGCTTGCGCCCACGCCGCGGAACAATTCACCATTCTCCTCGACCAACATCTCGAACAGCCCCACCTCACCCATGCGCCGTACCTCGTTGCCACAACAACTCTCCTCCGTGCCCAGCGTGCCGAAGTCCAGCCCGGCCGCAGCAAAAGCCCTCACCAGAGCACGAGTGACGACCTGCACGCGCGGGTCATACGCAGGGGAGCAGCCCACAAAGTAGAGCACCTCACACCCCTCCTGCGCGGCCTTGACCTTCACTTTCGCCCTCCCACATCCGTTGACACCGTTGACACCGTTGGTCCAGGCAGCCCGATCCTCCCGCGCGATGCCGGTGGGGTTCCCCTGGCGGAAGACGCCCATCAATGCCGCTCCAATGGTCTCCGGGATACGCCCACTCTCTACCATTTGGCCCCGCAGCTCAATGATCAAATCAGCCGGCCGCACATCCTTGGGACACCGCTCGACACAAGTGAAACAGCACGTGCAATCCCACAACTCCTGGTGCGCCTTGAAGAAAACAGCGTCCAACTCCGGTTCCACTAGCATGTGATAGATCATACTACGGATGTTTAGCACCGTTTTACGTGCCACCGGACAGCCCCCGGTACACTTGCCGCATTGGATACAACCAAAGAGTTCCAACTGCTCGGCAATCCGCTCTGTCTTCAACGCCATCTTCGCCTTACTCCTTACTCCCTACCCCCGCAAGTACCCCCATCGCTGAGGCAGCAGCCGCCTTTGCCTGAGCGACCGTGTCTGGGATGTCCTTGGGTCCCTGGCAACAGCCTGCCAGGAAGACGCCATCCATCCGCGTGTCCACCGGGCGCAACTTGGGATGTGCCTCCTGGAAGAAACCATCCGGGGAGCGTTCCAACCCCAGCAGTTCGGCCACCTCCGATACATCGGCCCGTGGGACGATCGCCGTAGCCAGCACCACCAGGTCCGCCTCAACCTCAATGGGCTTCCCCAGCAGCGTATCCTCGGCCAGCACGACCAATTTATCCCCCCGTCGGTATATCTCCGCAGGCTCACCGCGCCGGTATATCACCTGCTCGTGCCTCACCCGATCATAGAACTCCTCGTACCCCTTACCGAAGGCCCGCACGTCCATGTAGAACACGGTGATGCGGGCGTCGGGAATCTTATCCCGAACCAGGTGAGCGTGCTTGGCTGTATACATGCAACAGACCCGGGAGCAGTAAGGCACGCCTGTGTGCGGGTCGCGGGAGCCTACACACTTGATGAATACGACGTCCTTAGGCTCCTTGCCGTTGACCTCCCCACCGTTCGGCAAAGTCCCCCGACCGCTGCCGACAACGATCTTGCCCATCGTGGGACCGGAGGCGGACGAGAGCCGCTCGAACTCGGCGCCGGTCATCACCTCCGGGTATATGCCGTAACCAAACTCCGGCTTCGTACGAGGGTCTATCAGGTCGAAGCCGGTGGCGACGATAATCGCGCCTACATCTAGATCCACGAATTCCTCTTGCTGTTCGAAGTCAATCGCGCCGGCCGAACAGGCGTCCTTACACAGGAAAGTCTTACCGCACTTGCCCCGTGTCAGGAACAAACAAGCCTCAGGATCAACAGTGTACTTAAGTGGCACCGCCTGGGGGAAAGGCACGTAAATGGCCGACCGCTTGGCGATACCCTCGTCGAAATGGCTGACCACCCGGCCCTTCATCCGGCACGCCTCCGCGCACAGACCACAACCGGTGCACTTGTCCAGATCCACGTAGCGTGGCTTCTTGCGCACCCGCACGCGGAAGGAGGTGTGGGAGTGTGAAGGTATGGGGGTGTGGGAGTGTGAAGGTATGGGGGTGTGGGAGTGTGAAGGTATGGGGGTGTGGGAGTTGGTCGTTGTAGAGCAGGTTTCCATACCTGCCTCTTCGATGGAGACAACCTCACTGTATGTCATCAACTCGATGTTAGGGTGGCGACCCACATCCACCATTTTGGGGGTCAGGATGCACGACGAGCAATCCAAGGTCGGGAAGGTCTTATCCAGTTGGGCCATGCGCCCACCGACGGAGGGCTCCCGCTCGACCAGGTAGGCCGTGAAGCCTGCGTCAGCGATGTCGAGCGCGGCCTGGATACCAGCGATCCCCCCGCCGATGATCAGCGCCGACGGTTTAGTTCGCTTCATAGTCCACACCCCTGGCATCCGTTGACACCCTCGAACTATGAATTATTGGGGGTAACTGCTCAGCCATTGTCATCCCTTCTTATCCGTTGACACCTCTACCCGCAATCCCTATCCGTTGACACCGTTGACACCATCGGTCATCATTATCGCATCCAGAATCCCATACTCCTGGCGCAACTCGAATCCCTTCTGCTGACTGGCCTTGTTGGGGCAGGCGACGACACACGCGCCGCAGCCCTGACACAACACCTCGATCACCTCAGCATAGTGAGCCCCCGGTTCCAGCACGCGGGCATCGTATGGACAGACCTCGACGCACAGCCCACAGGCCGAGCACAGGCGCTCCTTGACGCTGGCGACAATTGGCGTGGCCTCCAGTTCGTCCTTCGAGAGCAAAGTGACCGCGCGCACCGCCGCGCCCCGTGCCTGTGCAATCGTCTCATCCAGAAAACGTGGGCTATGCGCCATCCCGCACAGGTACACCCCATCCGCCGCGAAGTCTAACGGCCGTAACTTCACGTGCGCCTCCAGGAAGAACCCATCCTCGTCCAACGGCACCTTGAGCAATTGGGCCAGCGATTCGTTGCCCAGGCCCCCATCCGTTGACACGTTCGGCTCGATGCCGGCGCTGAGCACCACCAGGTCCGCGTCCAACGTGAAGACCTCCTCCTCCGGCTGCACCATCACGTCCACGCACAGCCCCTTAGAAACCGGGTTTTTCGGAAAAAACCCGGTTTCTTCAGTAGTTACCCTCACCTCTGGCTTCTGATCCTTATCGTACTGGAGAAAGATCACACCCTTCCGCCGTGCCTCGCGGTAGTAGCGCTCCTTGAAGCCGAAGGTACGAATGTCGCGATAGAGAATGTACACCTGCGTCTCCGGGCTACGTTCCTTGATCACCAGCGCGTTCTTGATCGCCTCCGTGCAGCAAACCCGCGAACAGTACGGATGCTCATCGTCACGAGAGCCCACACACTGGATCATCACAACGGAGGAAGGAGTATAGGAAATAAATGAGGAATGACCAGATGATCTGTATCCGTTGACACCGGTCTCATTACTTTCCTCATTTACCCATCCACTCATCACTTCCTCAAGCTCCCGCTGCGTGATCACCCCAGGATGCTTGCCGTACAGATACTCCTGCGGCTCAATCTGCCGTGCCCCCGTCGCCACCACGATTACGCCATGCTGAATCTCCATCCGTTGACACCGTTGACACCCGTCGGCCAGTTGCACTGTGCTGCGATATTGCCCCACGTACCCACCCACGTCCACTACCTCGGCCTCCGTCAAGACAGAGATGCGCGGATTGGCCGAAACCGCCTCGATGGTCTGCCTCAACAACACCTGGGGAGACCTGACAGATTCTCCTGTTGGGCAAGGTCTCCTGACCACCGCCCCGAAACCTGTCAGGTCTGGCAAAGGTGTGTAGATGTGCCGCAGATTCCCCCCTAACTCCTCTTCCCGCTCCACCAACGTCACCCCAAACCCCTGCTCCGCTATCGAAAGCGCCGCCGTCATCCCGGCCAGTCCCCCACCGATGACCAGTGCATGGCGGTCTACGTCAAAGGTGCTCCGTGGAATAGACCGCAACTTCCGCGCCTTCGCCACCGCCATCGCCACCAGTTCCTTTGCCTTCTCCGTCGCCCTCTGGTGGTCGTCCCTGTGCACCCACGAATCCTGCTCCCGGATGTTCGTCATCTCGAATAGATGCGGGTTCAGCCCAGCCCCGCGAAGCGTCGCCTGGAACAGCGGCTCGTGCGTGCGCGGCGTGCAGGAGGCCACCACGACCCGGTTCAGCCCATACTCCTCGATCCGCTCCCGAATGCGCTCCTGCGTATCCTGCGAGCAAGTGTACAGGTTTTGCTCTGCGTAGACCACCCCCGGCAGCCTCGTCGCATACTCGACCACCTCCGGGACATCCACCACCCCTCCAATGTTGATCCCACAATGACAGACGAAAACACCTACCCGCGCCTCCTCCTCGCTCACGTCTCGCTCCGGCGGATAAGTGATCTCTTGCACCAGCGAACCACGGCTCTCAGCCAGCAGCGCCGAGGCCTGAGCCGCCGCACAGGAAGCCTCGATTACCGTCTCTGGAATATCCTTGGGCTCACTGAACGGCCCAGCGACAAACACGCCTGGCCGCGTCGTCTGCCCCGGCTGGAAGGAGGATGGTTCGGCGAAACCGTACTCGTTCAACTCGATCCCCAACCGCTCCGCCAGTTCCCGTGCGCCTTCCGGTGGCCGCAGTCCCACCGAAAGCACGACCAGATCGAACTCCTCCTCCATCCTCTTTCCATCAGGGGTGGCGTAACTGAGCCGCAAGTTGCCCGTATCCGTTGACCCGGCCGTGACCGACGAGACCATGCTTCGCACATATCGCACCCCGTACTCCCGTTCGGCCCGCTCAACGTAGCGCTCAAACCCCTTGCCTCCTGAGCGGATGTCCATGTAAAAGATCGTCGGCTCGACGTTGGGATCGTGTTCCCTGGCGATGACCGCCTCTTTAATAGCGTACATACAACAAACGGCGGAACAGTACCCCTGCTGGCACGAAGTATCGCGGGAACCAACGCATTGGATGAAAGCCACTTTGCGCGGGTGCTGGCCGTCGGAGGGGCGCCGCACTTCCCCACCCCACGGCCCCGAGGCTGAGAGCATACGCTCAAACTCGATGCTGGTAACGACGTTGGGCAACTGCCCGTAGCCAAACTCAGGCCGTACATCGCCTGGCATCGTCTCCAATCCCAGCGCCAACACCACCGCCCCCACCTGTAGTTCGACGACCTCTTCCTGCATATTGTGGTCAATGCAATGCTTCTGGCAGGCATAGACGCATTGCAGACACTCAGAGCAGATGCCGCAGGCCAGACACCGGGCCGCCTCCGCCTGCGCACGGCTCTCGGTATAGCCCGCCACCACCTCCTCGAAGGTTCCCCGCCTCTCCTCAATCGGGAGTTCGTCCATCGGCACGCGGGGCTGAACCCGCACTTCTCCCCGCTCCACGCGCTCCTCAATCTCCGCCTGCGCCAGTTCCGCAACCGGAGATCTGACAGGTTTCGGAAAACCTGTCAGGTCTGGCTCCAGTTCTTCCCCCCGTAGATAGCGGTGCATAGACTCGGCAACCCGATGACCGGCAGCCACTGCCTCGATGACGAACGACGTGCCAGTGGTGGCGTCGCCCGCCGCGAAGACCCCTGGCCGAGTAGCGGCCAGGGTGTTAGGATTGACAGCGATGGTAGACTGCTCTGTGATCCCGACGCCTGCGCTCTCCGGAATGAAAGCCAGGCCAGCCCGCTGCCCCACGGAGAAGATGACGTTGTCGCAGGGTACAAAGTGCTCCGACCCAGAGATCGGGACCGGCCGACAGCGGCCCGTCTCATCGGGCAATCCCTGCTCGGTGCGCACGCACTTTATGCCCCCCACACGTCCACATCCGTTGACACCGTCCTCCACAACCTCGATAGGTGTGACCTGCCAGTGGAAGACGACACCCTCCTCCTCAGCGTGGCGCATCTCCTCCTCGTCCGCCGTCGCCTCCTCGCGGGTGCGGCGGTAGTAGACGTGCACCTCGCGGCCCCTGTTGGGCAAGGTCTCCTGACATCCGTTGACACCCCCCCTCGTACGGGCAGGTCTTGTGCCCGCCCTGCTGCGCCCCAACCGCACGGCAGTACGGGCCACATCCATTGCCACGTCCCCGGACCCGATTACTGCCACTCGCTCCCCCAACTCCGGCGGGTTGCCCAGCCGCACGTCGCGCAGGAACGTGGTGTTGATCAGCACCCCCTCCAGGTCCGCCCCAGGAACAGGCAGGCGAACCCCCTCGTGAGCCCCCACAGCGATCAGCACAGCGTCAAATCCGTTGACACCCTCGGTGAAAACATCGTCCAGGTTCTCCACCGTCGTGTTCAGCCGCAGTTCCACCCCCAGGTCCACGATGTCCTGTACCTCTCGATCTACAATCGAAGCAGGCAAACGGTACTCGGGAACTCCCACCCGCAGCATCCCGCCAGCCACCGGCAACGCCTCGAAAACAGTGACCCCGTACCCCAGCATACACAAGTCCTGCGCCGCCGTGAGCCCGCAGGGGCCTGCGCCGATGACCGCTACCCGCTCCCCGTACCTCCGCTCAACCACCTGCGGCACTACCCGGGGTTGGGCGTACACCCTGTCCGTGACGAACCGCTTCAGCGCCCGGATGTTGATCGGCTCATCTAACTTGCCCCGGCTGCAGGCGTCCTCGCATCTACGGTTGCAGATGCGGCCACAGACGCCAGGAAAAGGATTGTCCTCTTTAATGACCCGCAGCGCGTCCTCATAGCGTCCCTCGCGGATAAGGGCGATGTATCCCTGGGCGCGCTGACTGGCGGGACAGGCATCACGGCAAGGAGCGACACCCCGCTTCTCAATGACGTATGCGTTCGGTATCGCCTGCGGGTAGAGCCTGTAGATCGCCTGCCGCTCAGACAGGCCAACATTGAACTGGTCGGGGCGGTGGATGGGACAAACTGCCGCACAGTCACCACAACCTGTGCACTCATCCACATCCACGTAACGCGGGTACTGGCGCACGCGCGCCGTGAAGTTGCCCGGCTCGCCTTCAATGCTCTCCAGTTCGGCGTAGGTCATCACCTCAATGTTGCGATGACGCCCGCACTCCACCAGCTTGGGCGAGAGGATACACATCGCGCAGTCGTTAGTGGGAAAGGTCTTGTCCAACTGCGCCATCACCCCGCCGATGGCCGGGCTCCTATCCACCAGGTAGACCCTGACCCCAGCCTCCGCCAGGTCGAGCGAAGCCTGCATGCCCCCGATGCCCGCGCCGACGACCAACACGGCTCCCACGGGGCTATTGTTCACTTCCGCCTCCTCAATGCCAGCCCCAACCGCCAATTAGAACTCCCCCGAACGATCCACCAGCCGCAACACCACAATCGCCATGTCCAGTGTCTCCCCGCTGTCCGTGATGAAATAGTCACTCAGCGTGACCTCGTGATGGAAGCCCAGGTCGCCGAACGCCTTAATGAGCCGTGCCTGCGCGGTCAGAACCTCCCCGTACAACTGCTGCAACCCCACTCGCCGGGCGATCTCGATCAGGGTGCGTAACATCAGCGTCCCGATGCCCTGGCGACGGTACTCCTGGTCGAGGAAGATGCGCACCCAGGCCTGATGCCGATGGTAATGCTCGCCAAAGTGCAAGGTGGCGTCCCCCACAATCTTGTCGTCCACTACAGCCACCAGGGGAAAGACCCGCTTCAGGTCCAGATTGTCCACCCAACTCTCGACCACGGCCGGGTCGCCCGCGTCGCTGCGGAAGTACTCCAAGTCCTGCTTGGAAGCCCGGGTAAAAAGATCCACCAACCCCTGTTTGTCCTCCTTGGACAACGGGCGCAGCAACAGCCGCTTCCCATCAGGCAGCATCTTCACCTTACGATAACGAGCCAACTGCCCCCAAACATCCGTCATCTTCAAACCTCCTCAATCGAGCCACTGTTCATTTTCATCCGTTGACACCGGAGCGCGAGCATCCCTGCTCGCAGTTGACACCTACCAACTCACCACATCTGCCATCGCCAGAACCTGCTTCAGTGTCCAGTTGCGTATCTGACTCGCCTTGTTCGGGCAGGCCACCACACAGGCCCCGCAGTTCTGGCACAGCGCCGCGTTGACCGTGGCGATGTGCCACACGGGGTGGATCGAGCGTGCACCGTAGGGACACGCCTCCACGCAGGCCCCGCAGGCCGAACAGAACTGCCCGATCACACAAGCCACCATCGGCTCCTGGATCATTTCGTCCTGCGAGAACAACCGCAGCACCTTAGCCGCCGCGCCTGAAGCCTGCGAGACCGTCTCCGGGATGTCCTTCGGTCCCTGGGCCGCCCCGGCCAGGAAAACTCCTGCCGTAAGGCTTTCGACAGGGCGCAACTTGGGATGTGCTTCGCTGAAAAAGCCGTTCTGGTCCACACCGACCCGCAGCGTCTGCGCCACCTCCAGCGCCTGATAACTGGGCGCCATAGGTGTCGCCAACACCACCAGATCGGCTGCCACCTCCACCGGCCTGCCACTCAGCGTGTCGACCCCCCACACCGCCACCTTGTCCTCATCGCGGAAGATCTTACTCACCTTGCCCCGCAGGTACAGGATGTCAAACTGCTCCATTGCCTGCTGGACATACTCATCGTATCCCTTACCTGCCGAGCCGATGTCAATGTAGAAAACGTAAGCCTGGCCCTCCGGCACGCGCTCCCTGAACATCATAGCCTGCTTGGCGACGTACATGCAACAGACCTTGGAGCAGTATGGCACGCCCCGCTCCGGATCACGAGAGCCAGCGCATTGGACGAACACCACCTCGCGAACCATCCGGCCATCAGAGGGCCGTCGAAGCCCCCGCTGGGGCCGGTCTCCGTACCCGTTGACACCGTTGGGCAAGGTCTCCTGACATCCGTTGACACCCCCCCGCAGCATCCCCTCAAACGTCAGTCCGTCTACCACGTCCAGGATCTCCCCACCGCCGTACTCAGGCAACCGCTCCAGCGGATATGGGTCCCAGCCAGTCGCCACCACGATAGCACCAATGTCAAAAGAAGAAGCGTTGGGCAAGGTCTCCTGACCGCCGCCCGACACCTCTACCTCGAAATTTCCCACGTACCCCTCGACACTTACCACCTGCGTACCCGTCAACACCTCGATATTCGGATGAGCAAGAACCTGCTCGACCTTGCGCTCCAGAAGACCCGGCGCGGCGGTGAAGTTAAGGTAAGTACCACTGAGCTGGGCCATCTTGCCACCCAGGCGAGGCTCCCGCTCGACCAGTACCACAGGGAAACACGCGTCGGCGATGTCCAGCGCAGACTGCATCCCGGCGATCCCCCCACCGATGACCAGCGCACGTTTCGTCAGCGGCAAGCGGAACGGCTCCAGTTCCTCATCCCACGTGACTTTCTCCACCACGGTACGCACGATCTCAATAGCCTTCTCTGTGGCACGGGCTGGCTCGTGCTCGTGCGTCCAGGAACACTGTTCACGGATATTAGCCATCTCACAGCGGTACAGGTTCAGCCCCACCTTCGATCCGGCACGTCGGAAAGTCACCTCATGCATCAAAGGAGAGCAAGCCGCGACCACGACGCCGTCCAGGTCATGCTCTATAATAGCATCCCTGACCAACTGCTGTCCGGGTTCAGAGCACATATACCTGTAGGTCGTGGCGTAGACGACCTCCGGGTGCTGCCCAACCTCCTCGGCCACCCGCTCCACATCCACCGTGCCGGCGATATTGATTCCGCAGTGGCAGACAAAGACACCAATCCGGCTCATATCTCCTCTATCCAGTCTCCTCCAGCGCCTTCTGCGCTCGCTCCACCCCCGTATCCGTTGACACCACTGACACCTTCGCCCTCCCGAACAGCGCCAGCACCTTGGCCGCAGCGCCGGAGGCCTGCGCTACCGTCTCCGGGATGTCCTGTGGGCCCAACCCAGCCCCGGCCAAGAAGACCCCTGCCACCCCGCTCTCCACCGGTGTCATCTCCACGTCCGTCGGGGTATAGAAGCCAAACTCATCCACGCCGATGCCCAACACCTCTGCGATGCGACGGCTCCCCTCCGAGGGGACAATCGCCGACGCCATCACCACCAGGTCAGCCGCGATCTCCACCTTGCTCCCAGTCAATGTATCCACTCCCCACACCATCACCTTTGATCCGTTGACACCCCCACCATCCCCCCCCCCGGCAGCCGGGGGGGGCGGGGGGGGAGCGGGGAAGACCTTGGAAACCCGGCCCCGGATGTAAACCGTGCGATCCTCCTCCATCGCCCGCGTCACGAACTCCTCGTACCCCTTGCCGCCGGCCCGGATGTCTATGTAGAACACGTAGACCTGCCCGTCGGGGACACGATGCTTGTAGAGGATGGCGTGCTTGGCAGTGTACATACAGCAAATCTTCGAGCAGTACGGCACACCATGCTCCGGATTGCGAGAGCCGGCGCACTGGATGAAGACCACCTCCTTGGGAACAGTGTGGTCGGACGGACGGATCACCTTACCGCCGGTCGGACCGGAGGCGGAAAGCAGCCGTTCGAACTCAAGGCCATCCATTATGTCGGGATGCGACATGTAGGCGTAAGCCATCACCGCCTCATCCTGGTAAAGCACATAGCCTGTGGCGACAATGATAGCCCCCACTTCCACCTCGACGGTCTCGGGAGCCATATCATAGTCAATGGCTTGCACATCACACGCCTCCGCGCACTTCCCGCACGCCAGCGGGAAGAGTCCCAGGCAGGCATCGGGGTCGAGTGTGTAGACCGCCGGCACTGCCTGGGGGTGGGGAATATAGATCGCGCGGCGGGCGGCCAGTCCCCGGTCGAACTCGTTGGGCACGACGACTGGACAGACCTTGGCGCAATCGTCACAAGCGGTGCACTTCTCCTCAATGACGTAGCGGGGGTGGCGCAGGATGCGCGCCTTAAAATCCCCCACCTCTCCCTCGACTTCCACCACCTCGCTCAGCGTGAGCAGCCGGATGTTAGGATGCTGCCCGACTTCAACCATGCGCGGCGTGAGAATACACTGAGAACAATCCAGCGTCGGGAAGGTCTCGGAAAGTTGCGCCATGTGACCGCCGATGGAAGGTTCCTTCTCAACCAGGATGACCTCGTAGCCGCTGTCGGCGATATCCAACGCAGCCTGCATCCCGCCGATTCCAGCACCGATCACCAAAGCCCGATAATTCATCAACTCAAACCCCAACAGTCATCCATTTATCCGTTGACACCTTAGAAACCGGGTTTTTCGGAAAAAACCCGGTTTCTTCATCTTCATTCCATAAATCCTGCTCTATGTTGTCGTCCTGCTAATCCGTGTTCTAACACGCGTTTGGGGTCCACATAGTGCTCCTCCATCCCCCAGTCATCCTCCGGTAGGCCCAGCGCCACAGCCATTAGTTGGGTGAAATAGAGTATCGGTATCTCGTCGCCGGTGCGACCGGCGCCCCCATCCGTTGACACCGTTGACACCCGCTGCGGGTAATCCAGGTTGAACTGGCAGAGAGGGCAGGCAGTGATGATGACCTGCGCGCCGTGCTCCCGTGCCGAGGCCACGATGTCCCTCGAAAGCGCCTCGGAGACCTGGGGCTCCTTCACTGTCAGGTAGGAGCCGCAGCACTCGATATTGTAAGGAAAATCCACTGGCTCGGCCCCCAGCGCCCGCACCAAGTCGTGTAAGATAACCGGGTCCTCCGGGTCATCCAGGCCAATCTCCTCGTATGGACGCAGGAGCAGGCAGCCGTAGTAAGGAGCAACCCGCAACCCGGTCAGCGGGCGCACTATCCGTTCGGCCAGCGCTTCCCAGCCCAGGTCGTCCCGCAGGATTTCCAGGAAATGCACCACGTGCACCTCGCCGTGATACTCCTGCTCGGTGAACCAGTTGATGCGCTCCAGCATCTCGGGGTCCCGCTTCAGCAACGCCTGGGAGCGGCGGAGGACGTTGAAACAGATAGCACACAGCGTCACCAGTGGATGAATGTTCCCCCTACCTCGCAGGGGGGGGCTAGGGAGAGGTGCCTGCTGCGCTTGATACAGAATCCGCGTCGGGGCGATGAGTGCCATCGAGTCGTCCAGCACCAGGGGAAACGTCGCCCCACAACACTGCCACTCGGGGAGTTCCTCCAACTCCATCCCCAATGCCGCCGCTACCGCCCGTCCAGAGCGGTCGTAGTTCTTAGCCTTCGTGGAGAGCGTACACCCTGGGTAGTATGGATAGACCATCTATACTCCTTACTTCCTACTCCCTACACCCTCTTCTACCTCATATACTTCCTGAACCCGCCGACAATAGCCAGTTGCGGCACTTCCCGCAACAATTCCGGCGGGAGTCTCTTCAGGTCCAGTTTCGTGATTCCCTGGCGCAGCGCGATCTGGCGCAGCGCCTCCATCACCCGGGGCAGGTCCACCCCCTTGGGGCAGCGCGTGGCGCAGGTCAGGCAGGAGGCGCAAATCCAGATAGTATTGCTCTCCAACACCTCCTCCATCCCCAGTTGCGCCATGCGGATGGCCTGGCTGGGTAAGAGATCCATCACCGCCACGACCGGACATCCGGCACTACACTTGCCGCACTGGTTGCAAGCCAGCAGGTTCTGGCCGCTGATCTCCTCCACCTGGCGCACGAAGGGACCGCGCACTGTATCGATCGAGATTTGGACTCGCATACCACCTCCACTCTCAGAAACCAGTCCCCTTTTATCCGTTGACACCTTTCATTCCGTAAATCCTGTTCTATTCAGTCAATCAACCCGGCGGCGTGCTTGGCTCCGGCAAGGGTGTTCCACATCAACATCGTGATGGTCATCGGGCCGACCCCGCCTGGCACCGGCGTCAGGTAACCAGCCACTTCGTTGACTTGGTCAAAGTCCACGTCACCCACTAACTTGTATTTGCGGAAAAGGGATATCATCTCGCAGTCCTGCGCCTCTGCCGGCACTTGCTCCTTCAGATAAGCCTTGTCTTGGGTAGCACAGTACACGCCAACCTTGCGGCGGCCGCCTTTTTCCGACTCGTCCGCGCGGTGGGCGATAAAGGTCTCGCCCGTGGTGGCACAAGTCCACTCCCTGTCGGCTGGGTGCTCGACCCATACCCGATTGATGCCAACATCAATGACCGCCGCGCCGGGCTTGACCCAATCGGCCTTGACCATCTCCGGGCGGCCTACGGCGGCGATGAGGATGTCGGCGCGACGGCAGGTGCCAGGCAAGTCCTTCGTGCGCGAGTGGCAGATGGTGATGGTGGCGTTGCGGTGCAACAGGAGCATTGAGACCGGCAGCCCCACGATGTTGCTGCGCCCCAATATCACTGCCTCCTGGCCTTCAATCTCGACGCCGGAGCGCACGAGCAATTCGATGCACCCGGCGGGGGTGCATGGCACGAACAAAGGCTTGCGCCCCTTCATCGAAAGTCGCCCGATGTTGAGTGGGTGGAAACCATCCACGTCCTTTTCCAGGCTAATCATGCCCAATATCTTTTCTTCGTCCAGGTGCTTGGGCAGTGGGAGCTGGACCAGGATGCCGTGGATCTTGGGGTCTGCGTTCAGCCGCTGCACCAAGCCCTCGACATCTTCCTGCGACACACCTTCATCCAGGTACTCGGCCGTAGAGTAAAAGCCACACTTGGTGCAGGTCTTTTGCTTGGACCGGACGTAGGACTGCGAGGCAGGGTTCTCACCCACCAGCACCGTCGCCAGCCCAGGTGTGATGCCGTGCTTTTCCTTCAACGTCGCTACCTCGGCCTGAATCTCCTCGTAAACCTGGGCCGCTATCGCCTTGCCGTCAATCAGTTGCGCTGTCATACTTCTCCTTATCCGTTGACACTCCTTTAGAAACCAGGTTTTTCCGAAAAACCTCGGTTTCTATCCGTTGACACCTTTCATTCCATAAACCCTGCTCTATTCAGTTTCCTACACCCGCAGGTACGAATCCGTGTAGATTACCTTGTTCAAAAGAACCTGGACCGTCTTCCAGATGTCCACCTGCTGCGGGTTGGACATGTCCACATCGTCGGGCTGCAACTCCTCCATCGCCTCCACCCGGTCGTGGAGTTTAAGGAGCAATCGGCCCAGAGAAGTGCTATCATCCCGCTTCTCAACAATGCGGATGAACTCCTTCAGGTCTTTGTCAAATGGGTTAGCGATCACCATGTCAATCCCGGCTCCCATCAGCATGACCATGTAGACGCGGTTGAGCAGCGGGCGAAATTGGGCCGGCACGCCGTTGGAAACGTTGGAGACACCCCCATTGGTCAACGGCGGCGGATCCCAGGCGTACTTGAGCGTGTGCACTGCCTCGATACACTCTGGGCAATATTCCTGGGTGCCGGAGACGGTCAGCACCAGTGGGTCAATGATCAGGTCAGTGATGGGAAAATCTATCTCCAGCATGTGCGGGATCAGTTTCTCCAACGCGATGCTCACCCGCTCGCCGGCACTGACCGGGATCATGCCCTTGCCCATCGTCAGGGCGATGAGGCGCGTGTTGAATTTCTTGGCCACAGCGGGCACTGTCGCCAACCGCTCCGCCCGCGCGTCGGTGGAGTTGATGATCGGCTGCGCCTTGCTCACCGTCTCGCAGGCCGCCTCAATCGCCGTCAGGTTAGTGGTATCGAAAACCAGAGGCACGCCCACCACCTCCTCGACGACCTCAACCAACCAGGGCAGGATCTCGTGACCATGTTTCTTCTGCGGGCCGATGTTGAGGTCTACCGCACTCGCCCCGGCGTCCACCATGCGCACCGCCAGGTCCTGGAAAAACTTCGCGTCCCGCTCGGCGATGCCTCTCTTAACCAGAGGAGAAATGATCTGGATGTTCTCGGCAATTATGTACATTTGGTAACCTCCTTTACTTTAAACGTACCAATCTACCCATCTACCAATGTTCTCCGCGCTATTTCGCGAACGGCTTGATACACCGCTGCCTTCGCCGGCAGTTCCACCAGCGGCCGGCCGGTGAACTCGAACTCCGCCATCGCCGGATCCTCCGGCACCGTGCCCAGCAACTCCATCCCGATCCGCACAATAGCCTCGGCCAGCGGCGCGGGCATCTCCCCTCGCAGCCGGTTGACGACCAGGTAGACACGGCCCACGCCGATGTCCAGTTCAGGCACCATCTCACACATACGCTGCGCGGCGATGAGCCCCCGCTGCGTGGGGTCAGTCACCAGCAGCAGGTAGTCCACATTGCGGGTGGTGCGGCGGCTGAGATGCTCCATCCCGGCCTCGTTATCCATCACCACGTAGTCGTAATTGGCCGCGATGCGATCCAGGATGACACGCAACATCTGATTGGCGGCGCAGTAACAGCCGGGTCCCTCGGGCCGCCCCATCGCCAACAGGTCTACCCGCTTGTCCTCCACCAGCGCCATCTGGATCTGATAGTCCAGGTACTCCTGCTTGCTCACCCCGCCGGGCATGGAACCGGCCAACGCGCCGCTGGATTGCACCAAGTTCAGCATCTCCTCGCGGATATCGCCGACCGTCTGCTCCACCTCCATCCCCAGCACCAGGTTGAGATTGCTGGAGGGATCAGCATCAATGGCCAGGATACTCCCATTACGCTCTTCGCATAAGTAGCGGATGAAGAGCGCCGCGATAGTCGTCTTGCCGGTGCCGCCCTTGCCGGCCAATGCAATCGTCGTCGTCAACCTAGTCCCTCCGTATCCTTTGACACTCTCCATACATCTGTCCCGGTCCCAAAACTTCTGGGAACCGCTCCCGCAACATCACCCGCGCCTCGTAGCACAGGTGACAGGCGTCCACGTAAGCCTCCTCATGCGGCAAGTCATACCGCTCCACCAACGCCGCTGGTCCGCCCGCCAGCAACGGCCCGACGATAGGGTGCGCCTGCGGGTCATACGCGGCCACGATCTCCACCAACGGCTGTTCGAAGAGGCTACCCATCGTCAGCCCCTGGCAGAGGTGAAGATTGCCCAGGTAATCCACGTGCACCCGCCCAGGCTCGTCCAGCGTCTCGTGTGGGCACTCTTTGAACTCCCGCCAGGACTGCCGCGCCACACCTCCGTATCCGTTGACACCTCCGAGCAGTTTCACAGCGGCCCGGCCCTTGAACATAATCGGGCCACTCTCCACCGCATCCATTGACACCTCTGTATCCGTTGACACCCCTGTATCCGTTGACACCCTCGGTTGCGCAGGGTAGCCCATGGTTCCCTCCGGCACCTCGCAGATGATGGTGCTTGTCGGGATGTCCAGTTGTTTCGCTGCCGCCAGCGCGTTGCGCGCGTGCGTGCTCATCACCTCATCGTAGTGAAAGAGATCGGTAGAGACAGACAAGTCCTGCACAATGCCAGCAAGAGGCCGTAGCCACTCGACCGCGTCCTCGACCGTGATGGCCCAGTAGTCGTTAGTCACGATGCCGACGTGGAAACCCTGTTCATCCGCCTCCTGCGCTGCTCGCACCATGATCGGGTAGTACAAGAACGGCTCACCACCCTCCAGGAAAATCCACTCCACCGTCCCCAGTTCCCGCGCCTGGCGGTAAATGTCACGCACCTGCGCCAGTGTCATCACGCCCTTCTGAGACGGACTCCCCCAGACAAAGCAGTGGTCACACTCATAGTTACACTGATATGTGAGCAAGAAGTGTAGGCCGGTCAGCATACCTCGCCGCTCCGTTGGGCAAGGTCTCCCGACCGCCGCCCCGTTGACACCTCCAACAGCGCCGCCACTGAGGGAAACTGGCTCTCATCCGTGTGCGGCAGGAACAGTGCCGCGTTGAACTCATCGAAGAACGTGTTGTCCGCCGACAGTTCCAGGTAGGTCACCATCTGCCCCACCTCATTCACCCGCTGGCGCATCTCGCGAGAAAGAAGAGCCATGTACGCCCCTCGCACTGAGGTATTGCCCAGGAAGTGGAAGCGGTCGTAGGGCATATCTGGTAACATGCCGATCTGAATCGCCTTCTCCACGTTGATGTATTGGCCGAAGGCCCCGCCGATGAGCACCTGTCCCACATCGGCCAGTCTCAGCCCCACGCTGCGGGCCAGGATGGAGAACCCAGCGTAGATGGCCGCCTTGGCCCGCATCAGATTGTTTATGTCCACCTTGGTGATGACAATGTCCTCATCGGTAGCGGTCTCCTCGGCCCAGGCCACCACGTACTCCGGCCCGTGCGCTCCCTTTCGCACTCGCTTGGTGGAGAGATCAAGGTGGATATTACCGCTCTTATCCATCACCCCGGCGATAAACATCTCCGCCAGCAAAGAGATGAGGCCGGAGCCGCAGATACCCCGCGGCTTCTCCCCGCCAATGACGCGATAGGTGGCCTCGTAGGTCCGGGAGTTGACCCACGCCTCCTCAATGGCCCCTGCGGTGGCCCGCATCCCGTGTACCACCCCGGCCCCCTCGAAGGCCGGGCCAGCGGAGCAGGCACAGGCGATCAGCCAGGTGCAATCTCCCAGCACCATCTCTCCATTAGTCCCGATGTCCACGAACAGAGCCAGTTCCCCCTCCACATCACACATCCCAGAACTGACCACGCCTGACGTGATGTCGGCCCCAACGTAGGAAGCGACCCCGGGGAGACAGTCCACCGTCGCCTCCGGGTTGATCACCAAACCGACCTCCCGGGACGGGAAAGAGGGCAACTGGTTGACGGCGGTGATGAAGGGCATCAGACGGATAGACGCCGGAGGAATGCCAGCGAAGAGATGCATCATCGTGCTGTTGCCGGCCACCACCGCTTTATAGATCTCATCGGTGCTGATAGACCGCTCCCGCGCTGCCTGCTTTAGCAGCCGGTTAAGCGTCTCCATCACCAACCGCTGCAACTCCTCCAGGCCATCCCCTTTGGAGGCATAGATGATACGGGAGATAACGTCCTCGCCCCGAGCGATCTGCCCGTTGTAGTCGGCCTTCTGGGCCATCACCTCGCCGCTGATCAGGTCCACCAGCCAGACGTGATTGCTGGTCGTGCCGATGTCAATCGCCACCGCCCACAGGCTCTCCAGATGTTCGCCAGGCAGGACATCTATCAGGCGGGGCGGCCCATCGGGATGATCAAAGGTGTCCAGTTCAAGCACCACTGTGACCGTCCACTCCCCCTCTCGCAGCGCCCGGCCCAGTTTACGCAACATCGGCAGAGAAACCTGCACCTCCCGCAGGTCGTAGTGGCGGGCCAATTCCCGCTGCAGGCGGGACCAGTCGTCGGTTTGATCCTGCAGGGAAGGCGGTTCCAGAGTGACAGCAAACTTGCGCAGCGGCTGGTCGTGGAGATCATAAGGGAAGGGCAGTGTGACCTTCGCTGCCCGCTTGCTTTCCTTCAGCCGCCGCTCAATCTTCTCCTGCGGCGGGATGAGGACGACGATGTCACCTTCGACGGCCGTCTGACAGGCCAGCGCGTAGCCGGCCGCCACGTCCTCGGGGGAGAGGCGCTGCGTGGAACGACGCCGCACCTTGCCCTCTTGGACAATGACTGCACAACGTCCGCACCGTCCCTGGCCACCGCAGGGCATCAGGACGTCTATCCCGGCCTGTTGGGCAGCGTCGCTAACCAACACCCCAACAGGAACTTCTACCTCGCAGTCGAGGGGTAAGAACCTGACCTTGCACACCGTCATCGTCAGTACGTTGACACCAGAGCGCGAGCATCCCTGCTCGCAGTTGGTAGGAAGCGGACCTTGAACGCCGTCATTGTCAGTACGCTATGGCTGCCACACCTTCAGATACGCAGATATGTCCACTGCCTCGCGCGGGCCGACCAGGATTTCCCAACCTGGCAACTCTTCCTCCAGTTCACCTAGTAACACCGACACGTGACCGGGGATAACCAGCTTGCGGTGACTGACCTTCTCCTCCATATTGTTGGTTTTGACGGCCTTGGCGATGCGCTCGGCATCGAACTTGCCCGCGGCCCAGGCGGTCAACACGCTCATGCCCTCGGCGTCGGCCACCAGAAGCCAACCGGGGATACCGCTGCCGTCAATCTCGTTCGCCACGGAGAAGTAGGTGATGGAGAAATTAGTCGTTACCATCACAGCCGAGTCGGCCTGGGGATCGTTGATCTCGTAGACGCCCGGCTGTACCTGGATTGGCTGCTGTGGGTTGGTGTAGATGTTGGTGCGCAGGGCCAGCAGGGGATAGATCGTCGCCGGGCTGAACCGATCCAGCACGACGAAGCCACCGTACTTGGTGATCGCCTGAGTCGCTGCGATGGACACCACTCCCTCGTCGTCGGCACATTCGCCGGGGAAGGTGATGATCGGGAAGCCTAGCGGCCTAAAGTTCTTCTTCAGCGCCATTCGGCGGATCAACGTGTTCAACGCCAGCGACGACTTGAGGTCGCGCACGCCAGGGTCGAGAACGATCTCTTCGATCCCGGCGGCTTTGATCTTCTCCGTCAGCTCGGCTAGACCGCTCAGCGAGTCAGTCCGGATCGCCATCGGCGCGTCGTGCTCCTTGGCCAGGTCAGCGAAAGCCTCCCAGTTGTCAGCCATAGCCCCGTAGATCAACGGGCGTACTCCCTCATCCGTTGACACCTCCAACCCCTTCGACATCACCGCCACGTCGGTGGCGATGAGGATTAGCGGAAGTTTGGCCGTGTCCAACACACCCTTCACGGTAGCGGCGAAGGTATCGCCATCGCCGGTCGCCTCGACCGCGAAGCCGTCAATGGTCAACGCCATACCGACGTAATCAACCGAGTAACCCGCCGCTTCCTCGGCCTGGGCCTTGATCTCATCCAACGGCTGATCGTCGCGCAGGCGGATAAAGAGCCCGGTCGGATTGTAGAACGTCTTCTCGTGCCGGAAGAGCACGATCTCGTTGCCCGACTTGATCTCTCGACCATTGGCGGAAAGGGTCACGAGCCGCACCGGCGGCGCGGCCGACTCGGCCAATTTTTCCCGCGCCTCGTCAGACACATCGGGACACTTGTCCAGTTCGACCTGCTTGGCCGCCAGTTTCATTGCAAAGGCCAGGCAGGTGGGAAAACCACATTCCTTGCAGTTAGTCTGAGGCAACATCTTGTAGATTTGAATGCCTGAAAGTGCCATGTCTTATCTCCTTAAAGGCCGAAGGAATCAGGTTTTTTCCGAAAAACCTGATTCCTCCAGTTTACCAGTCTCCCAACTCCTCAATCATCGCGTGAATGCGCCGCACCGATTCGGGGTGACGCAGCACAACGACGTCAGCAGCCGACTCGACCAGAGTGGACGCCGTCACTGTCTCCCAGTTAATGGCTCGTTCCTTCCAGTCGCCCCAGGCCTCGGGCACGCCCTCGCCAACTTTGCTCTCCTTCTGGCGCCAGGCCTCGTAGCCCACAGTGACGACCATCGGCGATTGGGTCATACCGTCGCCCTGGAGAGCGGCCAGTCGCAGCCGCTCCATCACCGAGTAGCCGTACTCCATACCGTAGCCCACGCCAGCGCAAGTCGGGTCCATCAAGATCCGGTCCAGGGGCAAGCCCATGTCGCTGACCAGGATGTTGAGCTGCTTGGCCAGGTTGACGTCCATGGCAGTACGAGCAATGACCAGTTGACCATGGGCCAGCGCTGCTGCGACGATGGTGCGATAGTTCTTCTCCTCGCACACGCCCAGCGCGATGCGCTCCCCGACCGCCTCTTCGGCCACGGGGACGAGCAACTCGTTGTCGGCGTCAACCTGCCCCGGCCCCTGCACGATCAGCGGTAGGCCGGTCGCCTTGAGCACCTTGCGCACTGCTGCGCGGGCGTTCTCAGGTGTGTTGGGATTGCCGTCGGCGTCCGTCAGGCTGAGTTGGAGCAGGATCAGGTCGGCGCCGGCTTTTTCGGCCGCCTTGGCCCACTCGCCGGGGTCCTCCATCGCGTCGCCCCAGGCCTCCATCAGCAACAGCGACCAGTCGTCGGGCTTACGATCCTGGATTTCGATAGCGACTACCGGCTTGTGCCCTATCTCGCCCTCGAAGTCGAGGAAAGGCATAACAGCCTGGCCGCCGACCGTGACTGTGCTGGTCCGCGTGCCGTCTTCTGCCGCAGTCGCGCCCAGCGTGACCTCGCGGACACTACCCATCCACTTTTCCTTGAGGAACTCGATGCTTTCCTTCTCCTCAGTCCAGGGTGGCACTACTGGTCTAACTCTTTTTTTCACGAGGGGTGCGGCGACCTCTGGCGCAGCAGGCGCAGCGATCGGCGCGACCGGCGCAGCCGGCACGGTTCCACCCAACTCCCGCAGCGCAGCCTCCAGCGCGCGGCGGAAACTGTCAACGACGATCCCGGCGCTGATCTGGGCGATCTGCTGAACATCGGCGCTCACCGGAACCCCAGGCACGACCACGGGAGCAGGAGCAGGCAGTGGCGCAGGTGCAGCCTCAACCTTAACCTCAGCCTCGACCTCAGCCTCAACCTTAACCTCAGCCTCAACCTCAACCTCAGCCTCAACCTCAGCCTTAACCTCAGCCTCAGCCTCGACCTCTCCCGATGCCGCCTGCATCACGCCCATCTCGAGCACCGGGTGCTTTTTCTCTTTAAGCCACGCCACCAGTTCATCTACCGTCGTGACGTTACGCTCGTCGGCGATACAATCAATCAATCCGCTGACACCCTCACGCTCCGCCACGACGGCGAACTCGTCCGCCATGCTCTCCTTGAGGAAACTGGACATCCAGACGACTCGCTTGAAGCCGCCATCGGCCGAGAGGAACTTGGGGCTGGTCATGTAGAACTTGCCAATGCCCATCACACCGGGGGTCTGGATGCCGCCGCCGCACATACCGGCCAGCGTGGAGAAAGTCATACCCGCCGGTGTCATGCTCGGATCCTCACGGCTGACGACCATCACGCCTTCTGCCTCAGGGATGTACATCACGATGCACTCGAAGCAGCCGCATGCTGTCATCGGGTTCTCCATAATGGAGTACATCGCGACACGCCGGACAGTGCCCTGCGAGTTCTTGACAGCGGTTTCATCGGTTCCGGTCCAGTACCCCTTGATCGGGTCAAGCAGTTTCCCCTTGGGCACCGGCTGGTTGGGGCCGGTGGGGTTGATCTGGTGAGACGCCTTGCAGTCCAGCCAGTTGTATGCCCCGCACAGACCCAACCGCTGCGGGCTGACGATACAGACGTGCGTCGGCGCGAATGACTGACAGAGCGTACAGTCGTAAAACGTATCAACCGCCTCGTCGGTCAGGTCGGCCAACCGCTGGTTGCGGAAGTCGTAGGCCACGCGCGCCTTCTCCAGCCACTCGGCGTGCAGGTCGGGGTCGGTGATGATCGTCACCTGTACCTTGTCCACGATGGCGCCAAAGTCGGCGTGGAGGCGGGCGTAGAGGATGTCGCTAAAATGACGCAGGTTAAAGCCCTTCTCGACCGCCGTCTTGCTGATGCGGATCCACGTGATGTCACGCTGACCCATGTGCTGGAGACCGGAGGCTGCGTTGACAAAGTAGTGTATCTGCCGCTCCAGCACCGGCTCAAAGTCCAACTGCATCTTGCGGCCGGCCACCTCGATCAGAATAGCCATATCCATCGCGCCGCCGACCTCCACATCCTCAAAGTCGGGGCCGATGACCTCGATCTTGCCGTCCTCCACCTCGTCCATCTCCGCCATACGCAGGTACTCATAGGCGCGGCTGTGCTTGCCGCCGAACTCGATCCGCATGTCGGCTCTCCGCACGACCTCGCCCTCGAAGGCAGAACCGTAAGCGACGGGAACCGGCACCTCGGTGATCTTGACTTTGACACCACGCACCTCGATGCAGCGCTGCACCAGTTTGGCGGCCCGCTCCTCGTCGTTCTCCGCCTCGATCTCATTCCACGGCATCGAGACGATGTGCTCGTAGCGCGTCACACCGGTGGGCAGGATTTCGGGCACGATGGTGTCGGCGATGACCGGGAAACCGTAGGAGAGCACGCCGGCGCCGGCGGCGTACTTGAGGTCATCCAACTCGCCCAGTACCAGCGCGAAGGCGAAGACGCGGAACTTGTTGTAAAGCAGAATGTCGCGCCATTGGCCGCCCTTCAAACCGCCAAAGGTCAGCGCCGAGCGCGTGGCGAAGCCGGCCGCGTAGATGGCGGAGAGGGTATCCCGGCCAAAGGGGATGATGTAAGTATCATACCCCATTTCCACCCCTTCCTCTCGCAACTGGTCAATGATGGAGCGCCCGTTGACATTGCCGGAGAGGAAGATGAGGATATTGCGCTTTTGGAGTTCCCGGATGATGGCGACAGCAGCCTCACTCGTGCGGGCCGCGCCGATGACGGCGGCAAAGCCCGGCATACGGCCGTCCACCAACTGGATGCCCCACGAGCGCAACTGGATGTCGTCAATGGGGCCGTTGAGATGGCCGTCACCCGAGAAATCAGGATAAGCAGTGCTGCCGACCAACTCCAGCCCCGGGTACGGCTCCGGCTGCTCCCCATAGACGAAGCGGATGCCCTCGATGGCCTCCGCCGCCAGGAGAGTTGCCTGTCCGCTGTCGAGCGTCTCCCCCAGGTAGGGCACCCACAGATTGTTCTCCGGTATAGGGTGCAAGAGTCTCTTGGCGTGGTTCAGCGGGAATTCCAGGTCTCCCAGCGTTTCGACTTTGTAGTTAAGCATACCAAAAGTGACCGGCAGGAAGTAGGCCGTGTTGGGGAAGACCACGGGGGTTTCGGCCCCCTTCTCGGCGATTGCTTTCCTGAGCATCGCGTCCGCCTCAGCCACGATACCGTTGGCGCCGCGAATTGCGCGTGTTGCTATGTATTTAGACATCTTCTTTCACCTCCCCTAGAAACCGGGTTTTTCGGAAAAAACCCGGTTTCTTCCCCCATAGACCGCTTCGATCCGCTCTTCCAGCGGCAGTTCGAGCAAGGTAGGCATACGCCAGTCGCCGCTCTTGCCCCACTTGCTGGGGTCGTATTCCGGCAAGCCCAGCGCGGCCCGTTTTTTGTCAATGTGCTCTATCGTCCGGCGGACGATCTCATCGGCGTCCTCGATGAACTCTAACTTGCCGCCGATCTTTTCCTCCCAGACCTCGGTCATGATGCGGAGCACTTCCTCGCTCCCGGAGACAGGGCCGTCGCTGCCGCCCATGATGACGTATGCTCCAGAGGCCACGCAGTAGGTGGCGATGGAGATCGCCTTCTCGCTCATCCACTCCGGCGCCATGCCGACGGCCGGGATGTCGCAAATGTCTTCGCCCAGGCCGCCCTCGGTCGCCACCTGAGCGAGGATGGTCAGGATGCGGGAATTGTCCACGCAGGAGCCCATGTGGAGCACCGGCGGGATGCCGCCCGTCTCGCAGATCTCGCGCAGGCCGGGGCCAGCAAACTCCAGCGCCGCCTCGGGGGTCATGTACCCCTCCTTGGCGCTGGCGATGGCTGCACAGCCGGTCTCTACCACCAGGATGTCGTTCTTGAGGAACTCGGTGACGACGTGGTGGAAGAATTCGTCGTGGCGCACGCGGGCGTTGTTGCAGCCAATGTTGGCGACCACGCCCCGGATGCGGCCAGTCATAATGGCGTCGTTGAGCGGGCGCAGGGAACCCCGGTAGAGGCCACCCAGCGCGTAGTTAATGTACTCGTGGGAGAAACCAGGCACCATAGGGCTGGTGACGTCGGGAATGAAAGTCTCCCCTCGCTCGGGGAAGCGGTCAATTGCCCGGCGGATGATCTCCCTGGCAATTTCCATCGCCCTCCGTTCGTCGAACTCGATGTGTCTGGCGCCTTTGATCTTTACCTTGGGCGAGGTGGTGATCAGTTCAGTGTGGAATTTGTCCGCCACCGGCGCCAATCCTTGCATGATACACTGGATGTCCACCACCATCGCCTCGACCGCGCCAGTGAGAATAGCCAGTTCCTGCTGCAAAAAGTTGCCCGCCAGGGGGATGCCTTCCCGCATCAGCGTCTCGTTGGCGGTGCAGCAGATACCGGCCAGGTTGATGCCCGTGGCCCCCTTGCTCTTGGCGTATTCGATCAACTCGGGGTCCAGCGACGCTGCCACGATCATCTCGGAAAGAGTCGGCTCGTGGCCGTGGATGATGACGTTGACCATATCCTCGCTGAGCACGCCCAGGTTGGCGTCGGTCAGCACCGGGGCGGGTGTGCCAAAGAGGATATCCGAGAGATCGGTAGCCAGCATTGAGCCGCCCCAACCGTCGCCCAGCGCACAGCGCAGGGCGTGATCCAGAATGTGCTCGGCCTCCTGGTCGTTGCCGACGTGAGTGCGATGCAACATCTCTACGACCTCACGGTCTATGGCGCGGGGAGCGATCCCTGCCTCGTGCCAGATTTGCTGTCGCTTGGCCGGGGCGCGCTTCAGGTTGAGGATCTCGCCCTCAATCTTGCCAAACTCGTTCAAGGCCGCCAGCGCCACATCTCGCGCGATCTCGTTGATCGGCCGCCGCTCGCCTTCTTCGTCCTTCGTCTCAACATTCAGGTATCCGGCCATTTCCATCAACTTGAAGGGGTCGCGCACCCCATAATCTGGCGCGTGCCCCTCCGCCGCCTCCAGCAGCGTGTAGGCCAGGTCGCGGCCGTGGTCGGAGTGGGCCGATGCGCCCACCGCCACGGCACGGGCAAAGTTGCGAGCCGCTACCACGTCCCGTGTCGCCCCACAGACCCCGCGCTCCGTCTTCCCCGCCAGGCGGCAAGGGCCCATCGAGCAGTTCTTGCAACACAGCCCCTGAGACCCGATCGGGCAGGGGGCGAGAGCGTCCGCCCGCGAGAAAACAGTCTCCGCCTCAATCTGGCAAGCGTGCTCCAAAAGGGCAACCGTCGCCCGATCCCAACTCGCCTCCTCCGGTGTTCTTGCTTTCTTTTTCGCCATATTCCATAACCTCCCTAATACCGCCGGAACTCGCCCGACATATCGAGGTCGGCCTGGTTGGTCTCGGTCATCCGCGAGCCCAGCACCGCCCACTGCGGGTCTCGAAGCCTGGTACCGGGCAGGGCCAGCACAGGCATCTCCCCTTCACCCACCGGGTAGCCGGCTTCAGCCAGCGCCTTCTCAATAGCCGCAGGGTTTGTCTCGGCTGCGTCATAATTAACCAATACCTGCTTCCAGCCCGAACTGGCGTACACGCCACCCACTCCCTCCAGGTTGGCCAACACGTCCCGCACCTTAAGGACATGATGATCGGCCCAGAGAGTCGGTACTTCAAATACCACCTTCTCCATTTTTCTTTATCCTTTCATTCCGTGAATCCTGCTCTCCTATCATCCGTTCACACCTTAGAAACCGGGTTTTTTCCGAAAAACCCGGTTTCTTTCCGTTGACACCATTGACACCTACGACAACCCCAAAACCTTGCCCGTCTTCACATCAATGTCAATATCCGTAAAGACCGGGCGGGTGGGCAGGCCGGGCATGGTCTTCATCGTGCCGCACAGCGGGAAGATGAACCCCGCGCCCACGCTGGCTCGCACGTCGGTGATGGGCATCCGCCACCCGCGCGGCGTACCCTTGATCGCCGGATCGTGCGTGAACGAGAGGTGCGTCTTCGCCATGCAGAGCGGCAGGTGCGCCAGCCCCATATCGGTGAAAAGTTTGATCTTCGCCTCCGCCTCGTCCGTGTAATCCGCTCCATCGGCGCGGTAAATCTCGCGGACGATGGTCTCGATCTTTTCCTTGATGGACATGGCGTCCTCGTAGAGGAAGTGGAAGTCGTTCGGCTTCTCGCAGGCCGCGACAACCGCCCGTGCCAGGTCCGCGCCGCCCTCGCCGCCCTTGGCCCAGACGTTGTGCATCACTACGTCCTCGGCGCCCGTCTCCTTGGCCCGCTTGCGAATCAACTCGATCTCGGCATCGGTGTCGTACTTGAAGCGGTTGATCGCCACCACCACCGGCACGCCGAACTTTATCGCGTTCTCAATGTGCTGCAGCAGGTTGGGCAGACCCTTTTCCAGCAGTTCCAGGTTCTCGCTGGTATAAGCCTTGTCCAGTGGCTTGCCGGCGACAACCCTGGGGCCACCGCCGTGCATCTTGAGCGCGCGCACGGTGCAGACCAATACCACGCAGTCAGGAACCAGCCCGCTGTAGCGGCACTTGAGGTTCATGAACTTTTCCATCCCGCAGTCGGCGCCAAAACCGGACTCTGTCACCACGTAATCAGCCAGTTTGAGCGCGATCTTGTCGGCGATGATGGAAGAGTTACCCTGGGCAATGTTGGCGAACGGCCCGCAGTGGACGAAGGCCGGACTGCCGGACAGCGTCTGCATCATGTTGGGCATGAGGGCGTCCTTGAGCAGAACCGTCATCGCGCCGGCCACATTCAGATCCTCGGCTGTGATTGGATCAATCCGGCCCACCGAACGCAATCCACCCTTCCTGCTGGTGCCGATGATGATGCGGCCCATACGCTCGCGCAGGTCAGCCAGGCCGCTGCACATCGCCAGCGCGGCCATGATCTCGGAGGCCACCGTGATGTCGTACCCGGTCTCGCGTACCAGGCCGTTATTGGCGTCGCCCATACCGACGATGACGTTGCGCAGCGCCGCGTCCGATACGTCCACCACCCGCCGCCACTGGACTGCGTCGGGGTTTATGTTCAGGCGGAACATACGCTCCTTATCATCGTCGTTCAGGTCGGATGGTTTATCCGACTCGATGCCCAGTTTTTCCAGCCGCCGGCGCTGCGAGGGCGTGTACTCATCGTCCGGGCAGAGCGCCTTGGCCAGAAAACTGGTGCTCCAGCGGGCTTCCTTCGCCATGCGGTTGTCAATCGCCGCGGCCAGCAGGTTGTGGGCCGCGCCGACGGCGTGGATGTCGCCGGTGAGGTGCAGGTTAAAGTCCTCCATCGGCACGATCTGGGCGTAGCCGCCACCGGCCGCCCCACCCTTGATACCAAAGGTTGGCCCTTGCGAGGGCTGGCGAATGACGGTGAAGACTTTCTTACCGATGTAGTGCAAGCCCTGGCTGACGCCGATCGTCGTCACCGTCTTGCCCTCGCCCAGCGGCGTGGGAGTGATGGCGGTCACGTCAATGTACTTGCCGTTGGGGCGGTCCTTGAACTTTTCGAGCACGTCCAAGTGGACCTTGGCCTTCCACTTCCCGTGCAGGTCAATGTCGTCCTCGGAGAGTCCGACACTCTTGGCAACCTCAACGACAGGAATGAGTTCGGCTGCCTGAGCGATCTTTATGTCGCTCGGAACTGGTTCAACTCGCTTGACGGGCATTCGTTACCTCCTTGAAATGTGTGTGCTGTTATCTCTATCCGTTGACACCGTTGACACTACTCCCTACTCCCTACCCCCTACCTATCTCGACCTCCACCGCCCGCCGCATGAAGTTGCCCGAAGCCTGGATCAGTGGCTCCCCTAGATCCGGGTCCACGCGCATCGTAGCCCGGCAAGGGTAGTGATGATGAAACAGGCCGGCCTGAAGAATGGCCTCCCGCACGTCCACCCCGACCAGTTGGCGAGCAACAGACCGGGCGCACCCACAGGCCGCGTCCCGTTCCACCTCTACTTTCACTATCCGTTGACACCGTTGATCGTCGCACTCGATCCGAAACGCTGGCCGGCCAAAATGGCGGGCAAACTCACTGATCCAGGGATCCTCAAACGAGACCTCCTGCTGGCGCACACCGCTCTTAGCCCCCATCCCGGGGACACCGCTCTTAGCCCCCGTCCCGGGGGCGTTGCAACTCCGCTCGGTGAGAGAGCAGAACGGCTTGGGAAAAGCACCGGTCACACCCATCTCCGTCAACTGAAGGCGGAGTTGGCGGGCCAACCCATCCGGCAGCCAGGCCACGTTGTCCACTGGCGCGATGACGGCCCGGGCACTGGTGCGCTCCACAATGCTGGGCAGAAGCTGAGCCGCGCCGGTGCTCTCCCCCAACGAGAGCACCAGGTCGGCAACAGGCAGGTGCATGGGGAGGAACACCAATGGGTCATCCACCACCAGAGGAAGATCGGAGGGAGCGCGCCAAGCCTCCACCGTCCAGGCCGCGGGAGCGAAACGGCGGACGTTTCCCAGGATACGCTGACCATAGTGACCCTGGAACAAAACAAAAAGCCGCAGTATTTCTGGGCTGCGGCCACGCCAATCCAGCGGCCTGCGGACCGCCTCCAACAGGTCCTCCACGCGGCGGCCACGCTTCATCTGCTGGTAATAGGTATGGATGCGATCGTCTTCCAGAGTCAGCCCGACAACCTTTGCACCGGGAATGGACTCCAGCACCTGGGCAACCAGGCGACTCTGTTCCTCGCCCCCGGCCTCAATGATCACCACGTCGGGGGCGGCTGCTTGCACCTGGGCAAACGTATCGGGGCCGACAATGGCGACCCCGACAACTTCGATACCTGGTTGGCCAGAAAGGAGGCTTTGAACGCCCTGGGCGAAAAGCGGCTGGCTAGCGAGAATAAATACACGACTGAGGTTCATTAACTGACTACCGGTCAGTGAACTGGTTGAAATTATACCTCTGATGCGACGGCTTGTCTATAGCCCTTCTGGGCCATATACGGTGCCCAAATAGCCCAATGGGGCTAAGCATGTAACCACAATCTCCCTTCGACAACTCGCCTAGTCCTCGTTACTGCTTGTGGAACCACCGCCGTTGCCCGTTGGCAGGCACACCAGCCCGTGGCTCACGGCATAAGCGGCCGCCTGGGCACGATTCCTGACCCTCAGTTTGGCGAGGATGCTGCGCAGATGGTTCTTCACCGTATTGCGTGTGATGCCCAGTTCCTCTGCGATTTCCCGGTTGGAATACCCGTCCACAACCAGCACCAGAACCTCACACTCACGTGCTGAAAGCACGGCTGTGGCCGCTGGCTGGGCGGCTGGCTGGCTCCGCTGCGCCAATTGGCGGAACAATTTGGCCGTCATCACCCGCGATATCGGAGCCTCCCCCGACGCCAGACCGCGCAAGTGCTGAAAGAGCGTCTCCGGCAGGATGTCCTTGAGCAAGTAGCCGTCCGCTCCACAGCGCACAGCGGTCACCAGGTCTTGCTCAGTATCGGACACAGTCAGCATCACCACCCGTACACCTGGCATGCGGGCCTTGATGCGGCGGGTCGCCTCCAATCCATCGCAGTTGGGCATACGGACGTCCATCAACACCAAATCCGGATGCAGCAACCGCGTTTGCTCGACCGCCTCCAGGCCATCCCGGGCCTCCCCGACAACCTCAAAATCGGGCTGACCATCGAGCAGCCGGGCCAGTCCCTTGCGGAACAGCAAATGATCGTCCACCAACAAAATACGCAGCGATTGCATCACCTCCTAATTATACACATAATGGCAACTTGACACAATACACAGGTACGCCCTCTACAACCTACAACACGAGTTTGACCAGGGTGAAAAAACGGTGCGGGCGGCGGTCGGGAGACCTTGCCCAACACCTACAACCTACAATACGAGTTTGACCAGGGTGAAGAGGCCCAATATGGTGACGGTAATCCCGATCGCCCAACGTAACTTCAGCACGGGCATCTTCTTGACTGTGAAAGCAGCGAGAGGTACCGAGAGCACCGCCCCCAGAACGAGCGAGGGAGCCAGTCCCCAGTCCACCGCGCCGTTCCCTGTCAACGTGTAAGCGAGCACGCCGACGATACATACCAGCCCCTCGGCCAGCGACGTGATGCCAATGGCCCCTTTGCCATCCACCCCCGCCATTATTTGGCCGCCGGTGACGAGTGGGCCATAGCCGCCACCGCTGAGCCCCTTGTTGAACGCGGCCACGAATCCCAGCCCGATCAGTTTCTTCCACGAGAAGGGAAAGGTCTTGTTTATGGTGAGCAGGATGCCGAGGCCCATAGCCAGCACGAGCACGCCGATATACACCTTGACCATCCATCCGGGCACGTTCACGGCGAGGAAGACGGCTGCCAGCGTGCCGATGATACTACACGCCGCCAGGACCAGGACGACCTTGAACGGGCGCGAGCCTGGTTTGAAGTTGACGCTGCCGAACCTGTGGTGGAGTACCCCTGCCAGGATGCCGGTCAGGAATTCCGAAAACAGCACCGAGGGCACGATCTGCGTCGTTTCGTACCCCGACAGAAGCAGGATGGGGGTGAGAGTGGTGCCGTACCCCATGCCCAGCGTCGAGTCGATATATTCGCAGAACAGCGCGAGCAGGACGAGAGACCAGTGGATTTGGATCTGCATATTGTTTCTCCTTTCAGACAGTAATACATAATATCTAGTGATATTATCGAGAATAAAACCAAAATATAAAGAGTTCAGGAAGAGGGTTGCTCGGCGACCAAGTCGGCCAGGGTGGTGCTTTCCATGATCCCGGCCACGACATCACGTATCTCTTTCATCACCTGCCGCAAGCCACAGGCCTCCATGTCGGGGCAACCGCAGGGCTCGTAGGCCGTCTCGCTCACGCAACTGATGGGGGCCAGCGGCCCATCCAGCAGGCGCACGACCTCCGCCAGGGTGATCTGGTGCGGGGGACGGGCCAGGTAGTATCCTCCTCGGGGTCCTTTGCGGCTGTGCACGATTCGGCCATGCTTAAGCGTGAGCAGAATCTGCTCCAGGAACCTGGGCGGGACGTTGTTCCGCCCGGCCAGGTCTTTGTTCCGTACCGGCCCTTCACCATAGTGCGCAGCCAGGTCCTGCAGGGCGCGCAGGCCGTACTCGCCTCGCTTGGAGAGTCTCACTGTATCCCCCTCAATCTATAAAGTCTATAATTCCTATCGGATTAATTATACTACACGTGGTCAGTTTGTCAAGTGCAACGGACGAGACGGAGAAATAGAATCCATCCAGGCGACGTTGACGCTTGGGCCGGGGCATGGTAAGACTCCCCCTGCAAAAAGGGCAATTTTTAACGCAGAGACGCAGAGGCGCAGAGATTCTTAAACGATACCAGTATGGGTTCACGGCTCCGGGTGCGACACGTGGATGATAGTCAGTTGACAAACCCGGCTGTGGCCGATTCCCAAAAAGGGCGCTGCCTGGTGGTGTGGAGCGAAACTGATCCCACCTGGGGTGACTGGGACATATTTGGGCGGCGCGTATCGCCGTACTGGGCGTTCATACCCGCTGCGTTCAACGACTACTAGCCCGAATGTAGTGGCTGTACCAACAGCGGGCCTCGCTCACCCACGAGCGAGGCCCGCTTCGCCAACTGCTAATCGCTGCCTGCTAACTGCTACCCGCTTCCTTCGCCTCCCCCTTCGTCACCCTCAGCATGCACAGGATCGCCAGCGCAAAGAAGGCCGGTGTCACGACGAAGATCAGGTTGTAGTCGCCGCCGCCCCACTCCACGATGTAGCCGTTGATCGTCGGTCCGACCACGGCTGCCAATTGCGAGGCGATGTAGTACAGCCCCGTATAGGTGCCCAGGTCGGCGTCGGAGGCCGCGATGTCCACCACCATGGGCAGCGAGTTGATGTTGACCAACGCCCAGCCCATCCCTCCCACCGCCATGATGGGCCAGATCAGCGTCGCGTTGCGCAAGAAGAAGTTCACCACCAGCAACAGGCCAAAGATCGTCAGACCGGAGATGATCGTGCGCCGCCGCCCGAAGCGGGCCGCGATGTAGCCAGCGGGTATGGCGCAGGCCAGGAATGCGAGCGACGCCACTCCCATCAGCAGCGGCGCTGTGCCGATGGACATCTTCAGTTCGCTCACCCCGTAGGATGAGAGGAAGGTCTCGACGGCGTTGTAGCCGACGAACCAGCAGAAGATCGCGCCCATCAGAAGTGCCAGGCTGCGGCGGGCCTCCGGCGAGACGCGCTTGATGCCGCGCAGCGCGCCCAACCCCTCGTCCTCGTGGGCTGTGGCCCCCAGTTCACGCGGCTCCTTGACGAAGAACAACAACATCAGCACCGCCGCAGCCATCAGCACGCCGCCGAAGACAAAGGGCACGATGTACCCCATCCCGTATAAAAAACCACTGCCCAAAGTGGCAACCAACGTCCCCACGCCTCCCATCAGGTTGATGACACCGTTGGCCTGGGAGCGCAGCGGGCTGGGCGTCAGGTCTGGCATGAGCGCGATCACCGGCGTGCGAAAACTGGCCATCGCCGTCAGAAAGACCCCTATGGCAATCATAAAGAGCGCCAGCGGTGTCCCCAGCCGGTCAACTTGGCCGCTGAGTTCGGACGGAATCATCTGAACTGTCACCGGGATCAGAATGAACGCCACAATCGCGATGGGGGCGAGCACGAGGATGAACGGCCTGCGGCGACCCAGGCGGGTCCAGATACGATCGGACCAGAGACCGATCAGCGGCAGGAGAAAGAAAGCGGCGATGTTGTCCAGCGTCATAATCACACCCGTCAGGCCAGCGCCAAGACCGAAGCCTACCTCCCCGTGTGCATCAAACGTCGGGCTACCCGCTTGCAGGTAGATCGGCACGTAGGCGTTGTACAGCGTCCACATCACGCTGATGCCGAAGAAACCGAAGCCTATCAGGAACGTCTTCTTATAGTCCATGACTCTATCCATAGTTCTGCCTCCTTCCTGCTATTGTACTTCTGGCGTCACTTTTGGCAAGTCGGTGGTCGCTCAATCGGACCGCTCGGCGACGATGACGGAGGGCACCGGAACGAGAGAGTCAATCTCGACGCGGGTGTCGCCCACCTGCAACCATAGACCGGTCGAACGCCCCCCGTCCAGATTGAGAGCCACTTCCAGGTCGAGATCTGATTCGATGAGGAAAGTTGCCAGTTCGTACAGGCTGAAGTGGCCCTGGGAGGCCACGACGAAGAGGATGCGCCCATCCCGATCCTGTGCCACAACGGTGCGCCGGCCTGGGCTGTCGCCGAAGACATCAGGGGCGAAGCCGAAAGTGGAACCTGGCCTGACCAGCAGCGGGAAGGACTCGACCGCCTGCCACAGTGGTTCGCCAATCTGGTAGGGTTGCTCCTGCAACGAGCGTATCTCCGTCCGCCCATCCGTGGTGACGGTGAAGAGGCCAGGGGACTTCTCATCAGGGTCATCAAAGGGACTGCCGTAGACGCGGCCCTCCCGGATCAGCAGGCCGATGGTGCGATGTTCAGGCGTGAAGAAACCAGCGTTGACGACCAGAGAATCTGACCGGCCCCATTCGCCAACGGTGCGCGGTAGCCTGGGAATGTATACGATACGAAAGCGGAACACAGCCGGGTCAAGCCGCACCAGCGTCAGCCGCTCCATTCCCGCTTCTGTGCTCACACGCAACCTCCGCAGTTCGAGGCCATGCTCCACCTGTTCCCAACCCACGTATGTGGGCACCGGTGTGTGTGTGGGCACCGGTGTCGCCGTAGGAGGTTGCGCGGTGGCAGTGGCAATAACGGGGGTAGCGGACGGGACGAGCGTAGGGAATGGCAGGGAGGTGGGCAGGCTCAGGAGCACCAGCGCCCGGCCGGTGCTGTAGGCCAGTGTGGTAAGGACAATGACGACCAGGACGAGCCAAAGTAGGGCGCGGTGGTGTGTCTCTGGTTCTCTCAGTTGCTGCTCAGCCACTGCGCTGTTCTCCTCTCCTCGACACGCTTCGAGACGCTCAGTGTCTCCTGTTCACCCAGCCAGCCCCGCCGTGGCATAAAGTGCCACGGCTACGGAGCCACCACCCCGTGAACGGGGTTTCTGAGCCCAATTTATCGGGCGGAACTCCGTAGCCCGGCGACTTCATCGCCGGGCGGCTCGCCAGCCAGCCCCGCCGTGGTATGAAGTGCCACGGCTACGGAGCCACCACCCCGTGAACGGGGTTCCCGGGCCCGATTCATCGGGCGGAAGATCCGTAGCCCGGCGACTTCATCGCCGGGCGGCTCGCCAGCCAGCCCCGCCGTGGTATGAAGTGCCACGGCTACGGAGCCACCACCCCGTGAAC
>Ga0208279_1000136_pt1 | contig 67998 bp, 64 predicted proteins | sample AntAceMetag02UKM_FD_184766 | JGI IMG/M metagenome (GOLD analysis project Ga0208279, IMG submission 184766) | Saline lake microbial communities from Ace Lake, Antarctica - Antarctic Ace Lake Metagenome 02UKM (SPAdes) (version 2) | ecosystem: Environmental > Aquatic > Non-marine Saline and... | reverse complement strand
CTGAGCCTGTCACGCTCCTTCTGACTCATCTTCAATATCCCCTTTTTCACTGACACCTCCTTATAGGCGCCAGTATAGGGGACATTTCTATTTAGTCTCAGGGGGACATTATCATTTAGTTATGACACCGTTTTAAGATGGTTTTCGCCGGCCTGCTAATTCCGGGTCTTCTCCCGGATCCTTGCTGCCTCCCTTCCCTCATCGAACGCCCTGATATTGAGCCCGGCGGTCCCGGCGGGAACATTCTTCTTTATGGATTCGACTATTGCCGCGACCGAGACGTACGACGTGAGCTCGGCGATCGCCCCGAGAGCGATAATGTTCGTGAAGACGCGCCTTGAAAATTTTTCTTCCGAGATCCGCGTGAATGGAATCAGGCGGGTGTTGGCCGCGCGCACGTCTCCGACGAAAAAAGAGTCCGCCACAAGGAGGCCCTCCGGTTTCAAATCCTCACTGTATTTATCGCAGGCTTGCTGGCTGAGACAGAGCAGCAGGTCAAGCTTCGTCGCGTGAGGGTAAGAGATTTCGCCCTCGCTGATAACGACCTCGGACTTGCTGGCCCCGCCTCGAGCCTCGGGACCATAGCTCTGGGTCTGTACGGCATTCAGGCCGTCAAGGACGGCCGCCTCCCCGTAAATGACGCCCAGGAGGATCATGCCCTGGCCTCCCGCGCCGCTGAACCTCAGGAATATTTTTGAGCCCATCTTCCGAACCGGTATTCCAAATTATGCTTGCCTTATACTATTCAGCCTCTTTGTTCTGCGGAACCCCGGGTTGTATACACCGGCAATTCGAGATCCCTCAGAACACCGACCGGGAATTTTCCCTCCCGCTCATCCTCCGACAGGGAGCCCCATTTCCCGGCATCGACCGAAATCTCCTTCTGGTATTCGAGCATTTCCACACCCTTGCCGAGCCTGTTCAGCTTGCCGAAGTAAGTCGGACACTGGCTGATGACCTCGACGAAAGAGAACCCCCTCTTGAGAAGCGCCTTTTTGATGCAGCCCTGGAGCTTTACGGCCCCGTAGGTTGTGCCGCGAGCTACGAAACCCGCCCCTGCCGCTACGGCCAGGTTGCACACGTCGAACGGGCGCTCGATATTGCCCGTCCGCGATGTCGTGCTTGAGCTGCCGATGGGCGTCGTCGGTGAGTATTGGCCCCCGGTCATTCCGTATATGCTGTTGTTTATCATTATTGTTTTTATGTCGATATTCCTTCTGCATGCGTGAATGAAATGGTTGCCCCCTATGGCTACTCCGTCGCCATCGCCGATGATAACGATAACGAACAGGTCCGGTTTCGCAAGCTTCAAGCCCGTCGCGAACGCCAGGGCGCGGCCATGGGTGGTATGGAGCGTGTCGAAGTCGAGATACGTGGTCATCCTGCCGGAGCATCCGATCCCCGAAACGACGACGACCCTGTCCTTCTCCACCCCCGCCGAGGCGATGGATCTTACGATAGCACCCATAACCGTCCCGAGTCCACACCCGGGACACCAGACGGTTGGAAGCTGAGCGGACCTGAGAAAAGATTTCGCCTTCACGACCTTCATAGCGCGGCCGCCACTATTTCCTCCGGGTGAAAAAGCTCGCTGCTCGTCCTGGTAACCGATACGGTTTGAGCCCGGCAACCCACGGCTCTCTCGACCGCGTAAACAAGCTGTCCCGCGTTCATCTCGGGGACTATAAACTTGTTCACGCCCGGCAGGAGCTCTGCCAGTTGCCTGCGGGGGAACGGCCAGATGGTGACGGGCCTGAAAAGGCCTACGGAGGCGCCTTTTTTTCTCAGCATCCTTACGGCATCCCTGGCCGATCTGGCAACCGCCCCGCACGCCACGATGACCGTTTTCGCGTCGTCGCATAGGAACTTCTCCGCCAGGACGATCTCCCCGGTGTTGTTGCGGACCTTTCCCATCAGCCGATCGATCAACCTGGAGGTCTCCGCCGGATCGTTCGTCGGCATGCCCATCTCGTCGTGCGTCAGGCCCGTGACGTGGTAGCGGTATCCCTCCCCGAAGTCCGCCATCGGAGGCACCCCGTCGGGACCTCCTTCAAAGGGCCTGTACTCCTGCGGGGGCACTGCGGGCCTTCTTCTCTCTATAACGGGGACCCCTTCCACGATGGACAGGTCCATCTTCTCGCGCATGTGGGCGACTATCTCGTCCAGGAGGAGAATAACCGGAATCCTGTATTGCTCGGATATGTTGAACGCCCTGATCGTGAGGGAGTAGCACTCCGCCACCGAGGAACCGTACATCACGACAACCGGCCTGTCACCGTGACTCCCCCACCGGGCCTGCATGATATCCGACTGGGACGGAGACGTGGGCAGCCCCGTGGAAGGCCCGCCCCGCATCACGTTGACTATAACGCAGGGAACCTCGGTCATCGCGGCAAAGCCCAGGTTTTCCTGCATGAGGGAGAAGCCGGGGCCGCTCGTCGCGGTCATGGCCTTCGCCCCCGCCAGCGAGGCCCCTATGACCGCCGCAAGGCTCGCGAGCTCGTCCTCCATCTGGATGAAAGTGCCGCCCCGCCTCGGCAGTTCCATGGACAGCTCCTCGGCAATCTCCGTAGAGGGAGTTATCGGGTACCCGGCGAAAAATTTCAGGCCGGCGTCAAGAGCCCCCCTGACAACTGCCGAATTCCCCTGGATGAATAAAATTTCCTTGTTCATTAGTCTCAGTATATATTCGGAACACAAAGACCGGTTAGAAGTACTTCTTTGCGGATCAAGAAATTCGAAACTTGAAACTTGAAACTTGAAACTTGAAAAAGACACAGCTTAAGAAAAAGATTTCATTTTCCAGTTTCCAGTTTCCAGTTTCATTCACTGGAAAATAATTAAATATCATCAAGGAGGGAAGAAACAGCTTTTTCATTTAGCCGTCGCCTTTTCTATCACTTCTATTGCCATCTCCGGGCACCTGATCTCGCAGAGCCGGCACCCGGTACACCTTTTATCGTTGATTATAACGAACCTGCCCATCTCGTCCAGGGAGAGGCACTCGCGCGGGCAGAACGCGACGCAGATCCCGCACCTCTTGCAGAGGCGGTCGTCGTGAACTATACTGAATTTCCCTTTTCTGCTCTCCATCTAGGAAAGAGCCTTTCTTACGAGATCGGGTATCTCCGCCGGATGCCTCGCCACTGCCGCGCCGGCGCCCGCGAAGGCCTCCATCTTCTCCGGCGCCGTCCCCCTTGTGCCGTCTATGATCGCTCCAGCATGTCCCATGCGCCGCCCCGGCGGCGCCGTCAGGCCCGCTACAAACGCGACGACGGGCTTCGGGTACCCCCCGGCGACGAGCGAGGCGGCCCTCTCCTCGTCAGAACCGCCGATCTCACCGATAACGACGACCGCGCCTGTCTGCTCATCTTCGGCGAAAAGCCCCAGGATATCAACAAAGTCGCTGCCAACAACGGCATCCCCCCCTACCCCCAGACATGTAGATTGGCCTATCCCCATCTGCGTCAGGCTGTTGGCTACCTCGTACATCAGGGTTCCGCTCCTGGAGACAATACCGACCGGGCCCGGTGCGAATACGTCGCCTGCCATTATCCCGGCCTTGGATTTTCCGGGCGATATGACTCCCGGACAGTTGGGACCGATTATCCTCGTCCCCTTGAGGTCCGCGTGCTTCACCGTCCTCAACATGTCCAGCACCGGTATCCCCTCGGTGATGACTATGAGAAGCTCTATGCCAGCATCTATGGACTCGCGCATGGCGACCGGTGCGTGACACGCCGGAACGAAGACAACCGATGTATCGGCGCCCGTCTCGCTTACGGCCTCTTTAACCGAGTCGTAAACCCCGACGCCGCGCACTTCCTGTCCGCCCTTTCCCGGCGTGACGCCCGATACGACCTTTGTGCCGTATTCGAGCATCTTCTCCGCATGAAAGCTGCCGTCGTTGCCCGTTATCCCCTGGACGAGGATCCTGCTCCCGCTGTCGACCAGGATGCTCATTTGTCCCTCCCTCGGGAGATCTCGACGGCCCTTTTCGCCGCCCGCGCCATCGACGTCTCCATGATAAGTTCCGTCCCCTCCAACATCTCACGAGCCTCCCGGCTGTTGGTTCCCTCCAGCCTGACAACGATCGGGGTCGAAAGGTCGAGCTCCCTCATCGCCTCCAGGATTCCCGCCGCTACCCGGTCGCACCGCACGATCCCGCCGAATATGTTCATGAGCACGACCTTCACGTTTCCCGAAGAGCTCACTATCCTCAGCGCCTCCCGGACCTGCTCCGACCTGGATGCCCCGCCGATGTCCAGAAAATTGGCGGGATCCCCGCCGTAAAACTTGATGATGTCCATCGTCGCCATCGCCAGCCCTGCCCCGTTCACGATGCAGCCGATGGAGCCCCCCATCCTGACGTAGCTCAGCTTCTTCTTCCTGGCCTCCGTCTCCAGCGGATCGACGGCTTCCTGGCCGGCAAGCGGGGAGAACTCACCGTGCCTGAAGATAGCGTTATCGTCGATAACGACCTTGGCGTCGCCTGCCACGAGGAGCGATTTCTCATCGACGAAGAGCGGATTGATTTCGGCAAGCGAGCAGTCTTTCTCGATAAAAAGCCTGAAGAGATTCGACAGAATATCGGACAGCTCTTTCTCCTGGAGGTCACCTTCCATGCGGAGGAAGGACGCTCCCCGTCTCAATTGCCCGCCGGTAACCCCCCCCTCTATATCCAGTGTCTGACGAAGCACTTTCCCGGGGTCCGCCGCGGCATCCTCTATCTCAACACCTCCCACGGGGGACAGCATCGCCACGAGGGACTTTGAGGCCCGGGCCACGGAAATCGAGCAGTAGAGCTCCCGTCTATATCTAATCGGCTCCTCGATCAGGACGCTTTTGACGGCCACACCCTTCAATCCCTCCCCGAAAAGGGACCGAACGGCATCCATGGCCTCATCCTTCGAGCCCGCCAGCCTGATTCCTCCCGCCTTTCCCCTGCCGCCGGCCAGAACCTGCGCCTTCACGACGACGGGGAGGCCCAGCGATTCTATCGCGCTTTCCGCCTCGACTGCGCTGAAGACCACCCGCCCCCCGGGAACCGGTATGGAATATTCAGAAAACAGCCTCTTTGCCTGGTATTCGTAAAGCTTCATAACATAAATTAGCTCGCTCTGCCCTTCGACAAGCTCAGGGCTTCGCTCCCAAATTTATCAATGCTCCGACTTCGTCGGAGCCGGAGGAAAAATGAGCAAAACGAATCTCATTAATAAGAGTAAGATAGCGGATGGCCCCACGGGTATCAACGAAGTCTATAGTCGGGGTTTGAGTTTAATGTTGAAAAAATTCTATTTTATGAACGTCAAATACATAGCGTTTACGTACGTTTCTGCCATGCCCTCCTGTAACTTTACCAGCTTTTATTTCGCGCAATCTTCCAGTGCACAATAGTAAGTCATTTCCACGGACTTCCTTAAAGAATTGCTCGGTGTTATGATCTTTTTGCACAGCAAAGGAAACATTGTAACATTCTTTTAAATTAAATAAAAAGCACCGATATTCCTGATATCTAGGCTTGTCGGCTAATACCCCTCCAACAACGCACCTATATCCATATGTTCCCTTAACTCGTATTTCACGTCCCATGTAGCTTTTTGTGGAGGTTAGGAGTTCCTTCGCATCCAAGATCCTTTTTTTGTAATCCGCTTTCTTGGTGGTTTTACTGAATTCGACCTTGTCGACTATAAAGGAATATCTAATAACTTTACGTGCCCTATTTGGGGTTAGTCTGCCATAGACAATCATTGGCGTATCGAGCGGCAAACTCATTAAATCCTCAACTATACTCCCTCTCTTTTTGATATAAAATGCAAACCCACTTCGACCATTTCCAGCGCTAAAGCCTATGGCATTTTTTTCATCATATGGTTTTTCCGCCCAATAATAGTGGATTATATGACTGAACTTCACCTTCACTTTTACATTTTGATTAAGGTATTCGTCTTTATTCGAATATAACTCTTGGATACTTAACTCCTTGTAGAGAGCAAGAGAAGGTGACACAAGACAAAAGGAAAAGAGAAATATTGGGAGCAATACGCAAGCTTTTTTCATCTGGCTTGCTATACAGGGAAAGGAGGTCAGTTGGTGCCCAGCGTGTCGACGATGTGGTTTCCGGCGGGAATTATCCAGAAGTCCCGCGCAAGCGGGGTCGGGTTCCTTACAACGGCATCGTAGTAAGTCCTGTCCGGGCACTTCGGCAGGTTGTAGAGGTAGAGGTTCTGGTCGCCGCCCTGGTTTTTGATAACGGCGATCTTCGCCTCCGGCGCGGCCCGGTATTGGACCGGAGCCATGGCGACGATGTTGTTACCCGCGGGTATCAACCAGAAGTCCCGCGCCTGCGGTGTTCCCGGCCCGCCGTAGCCGTTTTGCCGTGCCTCAGCCTGCGAGTAAAACCAGTCGCCGGGCTCCGGTATTTTCCAGATGTATAGATTGTAATCGCCCGACTGGTTTCTCATGGCCGCCAGCCCGTCGTTACTGAAATCGCCGTCCAGGTCGACGCCGGCGAGCGCCACGGCATCATTGCCCTGTGGAATGAACCACTTGTCGTGCGCTATGGGGACGATGTTCCTGCTCCATGCAGCATCATAGGTGAAATCCCCGCGAGCGGGCGAGTTGTAGATATACAGGTTGTAGTCTATTCCCGCCTCCTTCCTCATGACGGCGATGTCCTCCCTGCCGTCCCCGTTCACGTCGCCGGCGTTCGCCATGAAGAGGATGTTGTTGCCCTGCGGGATAATCCAGAAATCGTAGGCGACAGGGAATTTGTTGGACTGGCCCGGCGGCCTGGGCCCATCATAGAGATAAAGGTTCAAGTCCCATCCGGTCTCCCGCTTCAGAACGGCTATCTCGCTTTTGCCGTCCCCGTCGATATCCACATCGGTGGCGGCGACCACCTCCCCGCCGGGTATGGCAGCCGTATCCGTGAGGAGGGTCGACGGGTTCCTGGCATGGGCGTCCCAGTATGTCCAGTCCCCCGGTTCTGGTTTCCTGTAAAGATCCAGAACAAGCGAGCCCCTGTTTTCTTTGAATGCGGAGATGTATTCCATGACTGACGGCGTGGGCGTCGGTGTGGGCGGCGGCGGTATGGCGTCGATATTAAGGATGCTGCTACCTATCGTATCATATCCTGCCGGCATTCCTCCCGGCAGCGAATACCATCCATCGCTACTGCCACCCCAGCCGTAGTTTAAATGGTAGAAATTATCGTCATCCCTATAACCATCGCAAACTATTGAGTGCCCACCAGATTGGCCGCTCTCGCTAATCCCCAGTTGTGCTGGGTAACCAGATTTCATATTACTTTCAAGAACAGTGTAGAAATCCGTATCAGACGGACTTTTAATATCGGCGGAGTAATAACCGAACTTGGTCACAAACGCTCTGCTATGAGGTGCCCCGGAACTAGATGAGCTATAATTCATCTTAACGGATACGCCGCATGCGAACATCAGGTTGGCGATTGTCTCGTTCGTTGGATGGGGGCTGCTCCCATTGTAGTTGATATTGGAGAGGCTCGCTGAAAGTGTCGTGAATGAGGGGAAATCATATACAGCCGCATCAGCGTCGATATCGATACTTGGTTCTGTATATGTAGATACGTAATCATCTGCCGGCGAGCTGAAACTCATCGAATTAGGGAACTCCCAGTAATTCACTATCTGAGCCATAGCAGTTGCCACGCAGCCCGTAATACACCTATTGCTGTTCTCCGGATCAAGAGGGCATTTATCATTATATATGCCACCTTGATTCCAGGTGGTGTCGATCCAGTAACCCCACGTTGCCAGCCGGCCCCTCCCGCTTAAAAATGAGGGGTCCTCTTCCAGGTATTTCTCCCACATCTCGTTGTTACGCCTCCTGAAATCCTGCGACAGCAACGGAATCGCTGCGAGGCGCCCCTGCATATCCCACGTGATCATGTGAAGGGGGATGTTGCGGGGGGAGTCCTCCATTACAAAGTCGGACCTGTAGGAATAGGCTATGACAGGCGTTATATCCGTGTCGACTGATACCGCTATGTACCCCTGGGGATTAAGATGGATGATATATGCCAGAACTCTTCCTGTTCCGGGATCTTCCAGCGGATCTATCCGCGCGGCTGTATATTCCTCGCCGGACTTCAGCATCCGTGATCTTTCATCAGGCTGTCTGGAGAATTCTCTCTGCGCAAGAAAATGGGCCGCGCCGACTTTTCTCGCCATCTCCAAGGTTGCTTCTCTTGAATACAGGGGGGTTGAAAGAAATAGTATGAGGAGGGCCGGCAGGATAAAAGAACACACTGCCGGCAGAAATATTCTTCTCTTCATCGGAAACGATATTAGTTGCCGAGGCCGTCCAGTCCCAGGATCCATGGCGAACTGCCGCCGCTCGGGACGCCGGGTATGATCCACAAGTCCCTGGCCTGGGGCTCTCCCAGCCCGCCCACGCCGACCTGCCTGACCTCCGCCTCGGTGTAGGTGTGCTCGGGCCTGACGGGCACCTTCCACAGGTAGAAGTTCCTGTCTCCCCAGTAGTTCTCCATTACACCGAGCGCATCGTAGTTACCGGGGTACTGTCCGCTGGCATCGTCGGCCTTCACGGCGGTGATGGAGACAATATCGTTCCTCCGGGGGATTATCCAGAGATCCTGGGCCTGGGGATTGCCGAAGCCGACCGGATTACTCGGCGTCTGGAAGCCCAGCTGGAGAGCGCGGTTCCGGAACTCGTCTATGAAGATACCGGCCGCCGCCGGGGCCTTCCAAACGTAGAGGTTATAATCCCCGCCGGAGTTCTCGATGGTGACCAGCTGGTCCCTTCCCCCGCCGCCGGTTCCTTCGGCGCCGGCCATGTCGAGGATATTGTTGTTGCGTGGCACGAACCACTCGTCGAAGGCGTACGGGCCGAGGCCGTTCCTGGCAAAGTTCTGTGCCCACGTTACCTCGCCGCGGGTCGGCACGTTGTAATAGTAGAGTTTCTGCACTCCCCAATCGTTTTTTAACACGGCGAACTTGTCCCTGAAGCCCGGCGAGGGACCGGGTGTTCCGGTCGGGGTGGGTAGAGGCTCCACCTTAACGCCAGCAATGGACGTTATGTTGTTGCCGGCGGGTATATACCAGAAGTCCCTCGCGATGGGGCTGGGGTTCCTGGCAATCGCGTCCCAGTAGGTCGTGTCGCCGTAACCCATGGCTTCGTAAATATATAAGTTGTGATCGCCGGACTGGTTTCTCACAATGGCGATCTCGTCACTGCCGTCGCTGTCTATATCCACGGGCGCGGCGGCCACGATGTCGTTACCCTCCGGAATCTTCCACAGGTCCCTCGCGAAGTAATAGGGCGAGGGGTTCCTGGCGGCCGCCTCCCAGTATGTCCAGTCGCCAAGGGCCGGCGTCCAGTACTGGTATAAGTTGAGGTCGCTCAAGCCGGCGCCCTGGCCCTTTATGGCGGCAAGAGCCGGAGTATCGGATACGTCGGTGTATTTCAGTACCTCCCCCCATCCGGCCACAGCCCACGCGCTTATGTCGCTAATCATGAGAACGTCGTAGACATTGAAGGACGTGACGGTCTCCTGGAACTCCCAGGACCAGCCGGTATCTACCGCGCGGTAGGCGCTGCCCTCGCTTCCAACGGCAAGGCCGTCCCGGGTATTATCGATGAAGTCCACACCGAACAGGTTATAGGTGGATGAGCCGGCCGGCAGCGTTATCGTGTCCCAGGTGCTTCCGCCGTCATCCGTCCTGATGATGGTGCCCTCGTCGCCGGAGGCCCATCCGTAAATGTCGCTTCCCGACTTGATCATCAATACGTCGTAGAGGTCCACGTCCACGTCGGTCGTCTGCGCCGTCCAGTTGGTGCCGCTGTCCTCGGTGTGAACCATCAGCCCGTCGTAGCCGCACGCCCAGCCTTCGCTCGAATCGACGAAGTGGATGCCGAACAGAACGTTGCTTTCGTCATAGGCGTCGTTGTCCGTGTCCTGGAGCGACCACAGGCTTCCCTCGTTGGTGGTGTGGAAGACCGCGCCCCATCCGCCGCAGATCCATCCCGTGCTCGTGTCCAGCATGAAGACATCGTACATGTTCTCGTCCACCGTGGATCCGAGGCTCTGGGAGACCCATGAGCTTCCGCCGTCCGCCGTGCGTATCACTGTGGACGGCTCGCCCGAAACAACGTCCTGGTAGGGCTTGCGGCCGTTACCGACGGCCCACCCGTTCCACTGGTCCGGGAACGACACGGCGTTCAGCTCGTTGTAAACGTCCGTGTCCTGCTCGACCCATGATCCCCAGCGATCGGTGGTCCTGATGACCGTCCCCATGCTGCCGCACACCCAGGCGTTGGTGCCGTCGGGCGAGTCCATACCGCGCAGGTCCGCCGAAGTCTCCGTCACCTGGGACCATGTCCACGCCGGGTTGTCGCCGTTCGTGGTCCTCAGCATGATGCCGTAGCGCCCGACGGCTATTCCGCCCGAAAAACTGTTGAATGAGATCCCCTGCATCTGCCTGTAGCGGTTCGAGAGAACGGGCACCCGTGGCGACCAGGTGGCGCCGTTGTCGGACGATCGCAGGATAACACCCTCGTCGTACGTCTGTCCGCCCGCGACCCAGGCGTAGCTGCCGTCGTAGAAATCCACGCCGTAGAGATACTGGTCTGTGCCGCTCGATACGGCAGCCCAGTTCGCTCCCGAATCGGTAGATAGGAGGATAGTCCCCTTTTCGCCCACGATAAGCCCTCTTGTCGAGCCGCTGTTAAAATCCACGTCCCTGAGGTCGAGGTCGTCCGTCAGGCCGCTGCTCTGGGGTGTCCATGTCGTTCCGCCGTCGGTCGTGCGCAGGATTGTGCTGTCCTCACCAACAGCCCAGCCGTCGCTGTAATTAGCGAAGCACACGCCGTACAGGGTGCTCGTTGTTCCGCTGGTCTGCGACAACCAGCCGGTGGCGGTTTGGTAAGAAAGGATGGTGCCGGCCTCACCGATAGTCCAGCCGTTGTCCGAATCGATAAAATATACGCCGTAAAGAGCACCTGTCACGCCGCTCACCTGGGAGGACCATGTGTCGCCGCCGTCGCCGGAGCCCAGTATCGTGCCTCCTGCCCCGACTGTCCACCCGTCATCGGGATCAACGAAGTGAACGGCATGCAAATTATGCGTCGTCCCCGATGTCTGCGCGCTCCACGTGACGCCCTCATCTGTCGTGCGGGCTATTATGCCGCGGCCGCCGACGGCCCACGCCCGGCCGATCCCGGGAAGGGCGTATACGTCGTTGAAATCGGTCTGCCAGTCGGGCTGGACCAGGTACTCCCAGTAATAACGCGCCTGCGATTGACAGGGAAGGAGAAGTGAAAGGGAACCGATAGATAAACAGCAGAGAAGAAGCTTCTTCATTTACGCCCCCGTAATGGTTTCCTCGGGTAAAGGTGATAAGTCAATTAATTATAATAGCCCATGTTAACTATAGCTCATGCCGCCGTTGCGTTCAAGTTTTTTTATAAATAGTGCGGATAAAATAGAAGAGGACCACATTTTTTCGTTCTGTTCCGTCACAACATTGACAGGGGATCGACGTCCACGACGACCTGGACGTTTCTGTCCTGCTTGATTGCCGATATCGCATCCCTCACCAGGGAGACGGCGGCGGCCGCGCTACGCGCCTTCAATACCACCTGGAACCTGTACTTGCCCCTTGCCCTGGTTATCGGGCACGGGACCGGCCCGTGGACCTCCACGTCGCCCGTGAGGGCCTTTTTCATCTCTTCGAAGTGGAGTGCGGCAACGCGGAACGTCATCTCCTCGTTCCGTCCCTGGAAGAGGACCAGAACAAACCTCGTGAATGGCGGGTAGCGCAGCTCCTCCCTGTCGCGTATCTCGCGCCGGTAGAACGCCTCGTAATTCTGCCGTGCTGCGGCCTCGATAGCCGGTTGGTTGGGCGAGTAGGTCTGGATAATAACCTCGCCCTTTACGTCTCCCCTTCCCGCTCTTCCGGCGACCTGGGTGATAAGCTGGAAGGTGTGTTCCGAGGATCTGAAGTCCGGCAGCCCCAGGGCGATATCCGCCAGGACGACGCCGACAAGCGTGACGTTGGGGAAGTCGAGGCCCTTCGCGATCATCTGCGTTCCCACCAGGATGTTGATGCGTCCCGACCGGAATTCATCGAGGATCCTCCTGTGGGCGTCCTTGGCGGTGGTGCTGTCCGTGTCCATCCTCTGTATCCGCGCGCCGGGAAAGAGCTTGGCGATGGTTGCCTCCACCCTCTGCGTCCCCACGCCGGTTAAAAAGAGCTTGCCCTTCCCGCACTTCGGACAGATCGAGGGCGGCGACAGCCTCTCCCCGCAGATGTGGCACAGCATCTTCCCCGCCTTTTTGTGGTAGGTCATCGAGACGGAGCAGTTCCCGCACCGGAGGGCCTCGCCGCATCCCCTGCACAGCAGGACCGTGCAGAAGCCGCGCCTGTTGAGGAAGAGTATGACCTGCTCGCCCGCAGCCAGCCTCGACCGGACCCCGTCGACAAGCCTCCGTGAGAAAACGATGCCCCTTCCGACCAGGCTTTTCTCCCTTCTCATGTCCACCACGTGCACGTCCGGCAGCCGGCGGTGGTCTATCCTCGAGGTCAGCCTCGCAAGATTGTATTTCCCCGTGAGGGCGTTGCGGTACGATTCAAGGGAGGGGGTCGCGCTTCCAAGCACGACCTTCGCCCCGCAGATCCTGGCCCTGACGACGGCGACGTCGCGCGCGTTATACCGTGGGGACTCTTCCTGCTTGTAGGTTCGCTCGTGCTCCTCGTCGACGACGATGAGGCCCAGGTTGCTGACCGGAGCGAAGACCGCCGAGCGGGCGCCTATAGCTATTCGCGAATCACCTCTCGCCAGTCGCTGCCACTGGTCGTACCGCTCGCCTTCCGAGAGCCTGCTGTGAAGAACCGCAACCTCCCTTCCAAAACGGCCCATGAACATCTCCACCATCTGGGGAGTGAGAGATATCTCGGGGACAAGGACAATGGCTCCCCTGCCCTGCGCGAGCTCACGGGCGATGGCGTGCAGATAGACCTCGGTCTTGCCGCTCCCGGTGATGCCGTGGATAAGCGTGACGATCTTTCCATTGCTCGCAATCGACTCCAGTGCCCTCCCCTGCTCGTCTGTCAGATCGAGTGGCGCCGTCGGGACGACCTCATCATCCGCGAAGGGAATTCTCTCGCAGGACCGGGAGCTTATCCTGATGAGGCCCTTCCTCTCGAGCGCTTTAACGGAGCCGGAGGTCCCCCTCGTGGCCTTCAGGAGCTTGCTGACCGTAACCGGCGCGCCGGCCTTGATAAGCCGCCGCAGGATTGCCGCCTGCTTCGGCGCCTTTCGCCCCGCGGCTTCGATTGTTCTCTCCGCCTCTTCGGGCGACGCGGCGAGAGATGCCACCAGGAGGAGGCGGGCCCGTCTTCCCTCACGGACACAGGACGGGAGGACTGCCCGGAAGGCGCGGGAGATCCCGCAACAATAGTAGTCGGCAATCCAGTTTGCCAGCTCGATAATATCCCGCCCCGCGACCGGCGCCGGGGACACGACCGCCGCGATCTCCTTCGGATTGGAAAGCCGGCAATCGCCGGAGATGGAGACGACGATGCCGGTAACGAGGCGCCTCTGGAGGGGCGCATGGACCCTGACGCCGAGGCCCACCACCCCGGCCAGGTCCTCCGGTATGCGGTAATAAAATTCCCGGTCGACCGGTATCTCTAGAACAACTTTCGCGTACCGCGCCATAAAAAAATGAAGCCTGATAAATCAGTTCGCTTCCTGCCTGCTGGCAGGAAGCGAACTGATTTATATTGTGAGAATCTCCACCACCTTACTGACATCGTCCCAGACCTGCCGCCTCGCTTCCTTTGTATAGTTCCTCAACAGGTAGGCGGGATGATACGTCGGTATGAGCGGGGTTCCGTTATAGTCGGCCTGCTTGCCCCGCAGGCGTGATAGCGGGGCCTTTGTCTCGAGAAGGCACTGCGCGGCAAACCGGCCCAGCGTGCATATGACCTTGGGCTGGATTATTTCGAGCTGTCTCACCAGGTAAGGGTGACACGACTCGATCTCCCCGGGGAGCGGGTCCCTGTTGCCGGGAGGGCGGCACTTGACGATATTTGTGATGTAAACCTCCTCCCGCGTCATCCCCATACCGTCGGTTATGATCTTCGTGAGCAGCTCGCCCGACCTGCCGACGAAGGGCCGACCCTGCCTGTCCTCGTTACCTCCCGGTGCCTCTCCTATGAATACCAGTTTCGCTTTGTTGTCGCCCTCGCCGGGAACCGCGTGTGTGCGGGTTCTATGGAGTGGACACTTCTCGCACGCCAGGACGGCGGCATCGATCGATGCCATTTCTTTATCGGCATCCAGCTCCACTGCAGCAGGTTGGCTTATGTCATCCGGTACTTTACCCGAGGGTTGCATCGGCAGTGAATCCCCTTCCTGGCGGACGTATCGCAGGGTAAGATCGGCGAGCTCCCTGAGCTCCTCCCGCGGAGAGTTCTTCTTCATGAAATTTTTCTTCGGAAAATTTTATTTTCCCTGAAAAAAATCCTTGATGGCGTCCGTGACTTCGACGATATCCTTTTCTGGAAGCTCCGGATACATGGGGAGAGCGAGCGTGTACCCGGCAGCCTCCTCGGAGTTCGGAAGGTCTCCTTCCTTGTAACCGAGGTAAGCGTAGCACTCCTGTAAATGGAGCGGAAGCGGGTAGTAAAGCGCGGTCCCGATCCCCTTCCCGGTGAGGTGCTCCTTGAGCTCATCGCGCTTGTCCACCTTGATGACAAACTGGTTGAAGACGTGCTTGCAGTCCTCTCTCTCGTGGGGCAGGACGACGGGCGTCCCGGCGAGCAGCTCCTTGTAGCGGGCCGCGTTCTCCCTCCGCATCCCTATCCACCTGTCGAGGTGCTTGAGCTTCACGCTCAGGATGGCCGCCTGGAGCGCATCCAGCCTGCTGTTGATGCCCACCACCTTGTGGAAATACTTGGGCTTGGAACCATGCACCCTCAGAATAGCCAACTTATCCGCGAGTGAGCCGTCGTCCGTCGTTATCATCCCGCCGTCTCCCGCGCAGCCGAGGTTCTTCGAAGGGAAGAAACTGAGGCAGCCCATGTGGCCGATTGTACACGCGTTCCTGCCCTTGTATTTCGCCCCGATGGACTGGCAGGCGTCCTCGATTACAGCGATGCCGTGCTTCGAGGCCGACTCCATGATCGGGTCCATGTCCGCTACCTGGCCGTAAAGGTGGACCGGGATGATCGCCTTCGTCTTCCCGGTTATCCGCTCCTCCATGAGCGCGGGGTCGATGTTGTAGGTCAGGGGCCTGATATCGACGAAGACCGGCGTCGCCCCCAGGCGGGATATAACCCCGGCCGTGGCGAAAAACGTGTACGTCGTTGTGATGACCTCGTCGCCCGGTCCCACTCCGGCGGCCATGAGGGAGAGAAGAAGAGCGTCCGTCCCCGACGCGCACCCCACGGCCCGTGAGGCTCCGATGTATTCGGCGATCTCCTTTTCCAGGCCGGATACTTTATCGCCCATGATGTACTTCCCGCTGGACAGGACACCGAGGACGGCGGTGTTGATCTCGTCGGCCAGCGAGCGGTATTGCGCCAGAAGGTCAAGAGTTACTATAGGCATTTTGTTCTACCTCCATCTTTAAAATAAAAAATAATCCACGAATTTCACGAATATATTTTCTTATAATTTTTCTTTGCGTACTTTGCGGTTCATTATCCTTCTTTTATGCTTATATTTTTGCAATCATATAATTTTTAATTCGTGTAATTTGTGGATAGATTATTTTTTTACCCTTTTTTACTTATAAAGAACTCCACCGTCTTTTTCATTCCTTCCTCTATGCCCATCGAGGGCTCGTAGCCAAGCTCATCTTTCGCCAGTGAGATGTCCGCAAAGGAATGAAGGATATCTCCGGACCTCTTTGGTTTGTAAACGGGCTCCACCTCGCTTCCCGTGATACCGGCGATCATCCGGAAAAGTTCCAGGACGGAAGTCCTCTTCCCGCAGGCTATGTTGTAGGCCCTCCCCGAGGCGGCTGCAGGCGCCCGGCTGGCCGCCATATTTGCGGCCACGACATTGGAGACATAGGTGAAGTCCCTTGACTGCTCCCCGTCCCCGTATATCGACGGCCTCCGGCCTGCGAGGAGGGCGTTGACGAACTTGGGGACCACGGCCGCGTATTCCGAGGCCGGGTCCTGTCGCGGCCCGAAGACGTTGAAGTACCTGAGGGAGATCGTCTCCAGGCCGAAGAGCTCGTGAAAAACCCGGCAATAGAGTTCCCCCACCAGCTTGCTGACGGCGTAGGGGGACATCGGGTTCGGCGTCTGCGACTCGGCTTTCGGCTGGATGGGCGAATCTCCATAAATCGATGATGATGACGCGAAGACAAGCCTCTTCACCCCGGCTTCGCGGGCGCGGAGCAGGATGTTGAGCGTCCCCCTCGTATTGTTTTCGTCGGTGGCCATCGGGTCTGCGACCGACCTCGGCACGGAGGATAGCGCGGCTTGATGCAGCACGTACTCCACGCCCTTCAGGGCCTCGTTGACCGTTTCCACGTCACGGATATCGCCCACTATCATTTTTATCTTTCCCCGGACCTCCTCGAGGTTCTCCGGCCGCCCCGACGAGAGGTTGTCGAGTACAACCACCTGCTCCCCCATGTCGATAAGGCTTCGAACTATATGGGAGCCGATGAAGCCAGCGCCGCCGGTCACGCAATAGCTGGACATGGCGGGTTACAGCCTCACGACCCGCCCGGGAGGGGCTTCAACGCCCTTGGTTGCGTTGCGGGTATCGACCACGAGATCGGAGCTGGAAACTATCATCTCGTAGTCGAGGTTGCTGTGGTCGGTGATTATGACGGCGCAGTCGCTCTCCTTGAGGAGCTGGGGAGTGAGGGGGAGCGCGCTCATCGCCCGCCCGCCCAGCGAGAGCCGGGGCACGTTCGGGTCGCAATATGAGAGGCGGGCCCCCTTCTTCTCCAGCTGCTCCATAATAGCCAGGGATGGGGACTCCCTCATATCGCTCACATCTTTTTTATACGCCACGCCGATGACGAGTATCCTCGAGTTCTTCAGCGGTTTCTCGCGCTCGTTGAGAGCGTCGGCAATCAGCGAAACGACGTGGAGGGGCATATAGGAGTTCACTGCCGCGGCCAGCTCGATAAACCGCGCCTCGAAGTCGTGCAGCCTGGCCTTCCACGAGAGGTATATCGGATCTATGGGGAGACAGTGACCGCCGAGGCCGGGGCCGGGATAAAAAGCCATGAAGCCGAACGGCTTGGAGGCGGCAGCGTCTATAACCTCCCACACATGGATGCCCATTTTTGTGCACATGAGGGCGATCTCGTTGACCAGCCCGATATTGACGGCCCTGAAGGTATTCTCCAGGAGCTTCACCATCTCGGCCGACTTCGCGGAGGAGACCGGAACTATCTTCTCGAGGGCCTGGGAGTAAAGGAGCGAGGCGAGGCGGGTGCACTCGGGCGTGACTCCGCCCATGACCTTCGGGATATTCTTGGTTGTATATCTCTCGTTTCCGGGGTCGACCCTCTCCGGCGAGAACGCCAGGTAGAAGTCCCGATCCAGCTTCCTGCCGGATTTCGTGAAGATAGGCATTATCAGCTCCTCGCACGTCCCCGGATAAGTGGTGCTCTCGAGCACGACAATCTTTCCTCCGGAGAGATAGGGCTCTATCTTCTCGGATGCCTCGACGATGAAAGAGACGTCGGGGTCGCGCGTCTTCCTGAGGGGCGTCGGCACGCAGATGATAACCCCGTCCATATCCTTCAGTACGGAGTAATCGGAGGAGGCCCTCAGCCTGCCGCCTTCGACGAGGCGGGAGAGGATGTCCGTCGGCACGTCGCCGATATACGACCTGCCTGCGTTAACGGCTTCCACCTTACCGGCGTCGGTATCGATACCGGTCACGTCGAAGCCGGCGCCGGCAAACTCAACGGCGAGGGGCAGGCCTACGTACCCCAGGCCTATAACGGCGATCGGAAAATCCCTTTCGGAGATACGCTTCTCCAGCGGGGTCGCCATGCGACTCATCTCCCTATGCTCTTGTAGAGGAAGCCGTTCCTGTCCATGTCGCCGGGGACGAAGATATTCCGCCCGTCGATTATTATGGGGTGAGTAAGAAGCTTGCGTATTCTTTCAAGATCGATGTTCTTGAACTCATCCCACTCGGTGCATATGACCAGGGCGTCGCTCCCGTCGGCCACCTCGTAGGGGTCCTTGCAGAACATGACGTCCTCGAGGAGCTTCTCCGCAACCTTCATAGCCTCCGGGTCGTAGGCCCTTATGCTGGCCCCCTCCGCCTGGAGGTGGTTGATGATGTCGATTGATGGCGCGCTTCTCATGTCATCCGTGTTGGGCTTGAACGCCAGGCCGAGGATTCCGATCTGCTTATCTTTAACGACCCAGAGCGTGTCCTCGATTTTCTTGATGAAGCGCTCTCTCTGCTCCCGGTTGATCCTCTCGACTTCCTTCAGTATATGGAAATCATGGCCGAGGTCCTCGGCGATCCGGATAAATGCCGAGACGTCTTTCGGGAAACACGAACCTCCGTAGCCGATTCCCGCGTTGAGGAAGGCCCTGCCGATCCGGCTGTCGCTCCCCATCCCGGCTACTACCTCCTCTATATCGGCTCCGGCGAGCTCGCATACACTGGCCAGCTCGTTGGCGAAGGAGATTTTCATGGCGAGAAAGGAGTTTGAGGCGTGTTTTATAATCTCCGCGCTCTTTATGTTGGTGATCATGATCTGGGCGCCCAGCGGCTCGTACAGCTCGGTCATTATTTTGGCTGCGCGCTGGCTGGTCACCCCGATCACTATCCTGTCGGGGTGCATGAAATCCATAACGGCAGATCCCTCCCTCAGGAACTCGGGGTTGGATACGACGTCGAAATCGATATTGTGCTTGTTATAACGCTTGATCGTCTCGGCGACCTTCTCGCCCGTCTTTACGGGGACGGTGCTCTTATCCACGATCACCTTATAGCTGTCCATGCTGTAGGCGACCTGCTGGGCGACGTTGGCCACCGAGCTCAGGTCCGCCTGGCCGTTGGGCTTCGGGGGCGTGCTGACGGCGATGAATATTATGTCGGACTTTTTAACACCTTCCTCTATCGATGTAGTGAAGGATATTCTCCCCTGCTCAACGTTCCTGTGGATGATCTCATCCAGTCCCGGCTCGTAAATCGGGATGACACCCTCCTTGAGTTGCTTGATCTTATCCTCGTTGTTGTCCACGCATGTGATGACATTGCCCAGCTCCGCCAGGCACGGTCCCGTTACCAGGCCGACGTACCCGGTGCCGATGATGCATATTTTCATAACGCTGTAACTCCTCCTTGTAAATTTAATTTCCCAGTATTATAGGTGAGAACGGATAGTCGTCAAGGCTTAAGACGAAGTATAGGGAAATATCGTTATCCCTGAGACCCCGGTAGCCGAAGGTAAGGGCGGATTCCCATCCGTGCAGGTCCCTCGAAAGCGAGAGGTTGATCTGCTCCAGTTTGCCCGTTTCCGACTCGTACCTCGTGTAGTTCCTGACGGCCCAGACGTCGTTGAACCTGTACGTGATCTCGGAAGTCAGCAGGTTGCTGTCTTCCCTCAGGTAGCGATAGCCGAGTGCAAGGGCCCACTTATCACCCCGGTAGCTGAAGAAATCTATGTTGCACTCGTCGAGCTCCTGGTCGTAGAAATCCCAGTACGCTTCGACGTCCATGTTCAGCCAGGGGAAGGGGCGGAACTCCATGTCGATATAGAGATCGGAGAGGGCCCTCTTGAAGTCCTCGGCCTCGCTCATGTGCGGGTCGAGAAAGTGGTTCTCCTCGAGCTGCGACTTGCTTTTCGGGAAGAACTCGATCTCCATCCTCAGGTCGAGCAGGTCAACGACCTCGCCCTCCCTCTGGGTCTGGAAAGAGTTGCGAAGGCTGAACGTGAAGAAGTTCGCCTCGTTGAAGTAGTCGATCTCGTCGAACTGGTAGATGTTCTTCGAGGGGTGCGTCGGCTCGCGCAGGTAGGTGTACTTCACCTTCGGCTCGATCACGTGCCTCAGCCTGTTTATGCCGAGCGGCTTGTTGTAAACCTTGTAGATACGGGAGAGCTTGGTCTGCCCCTCGGCGCCTATGACATAGTAGCCGCGCCACTTGTTGTGCTCCTCCCCGAAGGTATGCTCTCCCCCCAGGTCCTCGTCGACGAGCAGGTCCCCGTCGTCATCGATCCAGTTCAGGGCCTCCTCGTCCACGCGGCCGTCCCCGTCGTTGTCGTGGTAGTCGCCCAGGTAGTCCGTCGGGCCGGGGATGTTCGTGTAGAATGTCTGGCGGAAGCCGAAGAAGGGGTTGATGTTGAGCCACCCGAAGTATTTATGGGGATAGGAGAACTGGTGGACGGTGTCCATGCGGAAGGAGTCGTAGTCCTTCGCTTTTTCCTCCCCGATCGCCCCGAACCCGGTTGCCCACTCCTGCCTGTACTCGGTGAAGCTGCCCTCGTCGTCCCGCAGGTCGCCGTGCTTGAACGAGAGGTTGGCTATGCTCGACTCGGACTCGTAGAAGATCGGGCTGTCACCCAGCCTCTGGTTCCGAACCTCGAGACCCAGATCGGGCATCCTCTCGACGACGGTGTAGAAATCGTTTATGCGCGGCTCCACCCTGAGGGTCACCTGGTACCTGTCGGTGGCCTTCGTGATGTTGAGGTAGGTCTCCGGCTGGATGTCGTCAACGAACTCGTCCCGGAAGAAATCGTCTATAACGTCGGGATCGCTCAGGTAATTGACCTTCATAACAGCCCTCGTGTCGGGGGCTATCTGCTGGTAGTGCTCCATCGAGATGCGGTAACGGTCCTTGCTGTCCGCGTCGGACGTCGACTGGATAGCCTCGAAGTCCCGGTCCGTCGTGTAGTAGCTTTTTATCTTGCCGATGGCATTCGCCGAGGGGAGGTTATAGGAAACGTCCAGGCCGATGCCGACGCCATTCTTGGAGCGCAGATCAAAATGGGCGGTGGTCTTTATGTTCTCAGTCTTGTAGAGGTCGAAAGCAGTCAGCAGGTACAAGCCGAAGTCGCTGCTGTATCCCGGGACGATGTTGACGGGGGTCTCCCTGTCTACGAGAGAGTACTTGGCGTAGGGGGACCACATGAGCGGGACTCCGCCGACCTCGAAGACGACGTTTTTCGCCACCACGGAGTCCTCCGGGTAGACGATTATCTTCTTGGCCTTGAACTTGTAATGGGGTTTTTCGTAGTAGCAGGTGGTCATATATCCGTTATCGATCTGGTACTCCTTCTCGGATATCCTGCGTATGACATCCCCCTTCAAGTACCAGGGAGGGACCCACCCCAGGGCGTTTGTCAGGTACCCCTCCCCGGTCTTGAAGTTATACTGGAGGGTATCGCAGACAAGGTACTGGTCTTCGCGAAAGAGCTTGACGTTCCCCTCCGCGAAAGCGTCATTGGTATCGAGATAAACGGTTATCCTGTCCGCCAGGAGATTCATGCCCTTGTAACGGATTATGGCGTTTCCCTCAGCCACGATGATGTTCTGCTCCCGGAGGTACTCCACTTTCTCGGCGTCCGTCACTATGCCCTCTTCAGCCTCCGGCTCTTCCTCCGGTGAAGGTGTGGGCTGGGGGACGATGAGCATGCCCTCAGTCTCCTGCGCCTCCTTGCTGAGCTCAGGCGTGTCCTTTGTCGGGTCCACGAAATCATCGAACCACTGGCAGAGGGCCTGATTGGACGGGTAAATGAGGGCCGATGCCGAGGCGGCGCAGACAACAAAAAAAAGGCACACTTTTAGAGACGGGCGCATCTACAGTAATTCCCCGGTGAAAATGAGGCAGAATGTTAGCACGGCCTACGGCGTGATTACAATATAATACGGTTTTGAAACGCCGTTCCGCGCGGCCACTGTTTAAACCCGGTTTAACATTTCTTGCTCGTGAAGGTGAAGTGTGTTACCCTTTCGCGGAATTTACTCGTCTATAATTAATTGTGCCGCCAAGGCACGAAGACAGAAAAATGTAACTATATACTATAAGGAGAATGCGCGATCAAATGAGAAACAGTAACGAGGACCTGTCCCAGTCCGTCCATCAGCTAAGGATGCTCCTTGTAGAGAAGGAAGAGGAGATCGAGGCGCTCAAGCAAAAGGCTGAATCAAAGGGAGGCGCGGAGAGCGCCGCCGGTGAGGGGACGCCGCCCGGGGAGCTGACGGGGAAACTGGAGGAGGCACTGGGTGAAATCGGCAGGCTGGAGGAGGAGCTGTCTAAAACCCGCGATGAAGCCGCGCGGAAAATCGATGAGCTCCGGCAAGAAATGGCGGACTCCGCCGGAACCGACGGGGACAAGCAGTTGGATGAAGCGATGAAAGAAATCGCCGGGCTGGAGGAAGAGCTGTCTAAAACTCGCGATGAAGCCGCGCGGAAAATCGATGAGCTCCGGCAAGAAATGGCGGACTCCGCCGAAACCGCCGGGAGCGAGCGGCTAGATGAAGCGATGAAAGAGATCGCCGGGTTGGAGGAAGAGCTCGACACGGCAAGGGCCGGTGCCGGTGAAGGACGGGGCGAATCGAAGGAGGATGATGAGCTGCAGGCCCGTCTTTCGTCCGCGCAGAAAGAGCTCGAGCGGGCCGAGAGGACCTTCCGGAGGGCCAAAGAGAAATACAGCCGGCTCGGCACAATGAACATGTGGATAACGGCCGTTTCGGCGATACTGGCAATATGGCTATGCATCTCCCTGGTCGTTATCTTCAGGCAGAAGCGCACGCTGAGCCGGCTCGCGGGAGGAATAGACTTCATCACGGTCGCGGAAGAGCCCGTTATGGAAATGGAGGAGATATCCCCACCCGCCGGAGGTGAAGAGACCCGGCAGGCAGCCGTGGCCGAACCGGCCGCCCCCGACCTGTCACAGGAGACCCACTTCGAATATACCGTCAAGAAGGGCGACAACCTGTGGAAGATTTGCAAGAGGCAGCTCGGCAACGCCAATCTAGCCGACCGCGTCGCCAAGGAGAACAACCTCTCAAATCCCAAGGCCCTGAAGGTGGGCACGACCCTCTACCTCCCCAGGCTAAGGGACGAGTAACGCTAAAAAGCGGGCCGGTTAATCCCTCTCCAGGCAATCCCTTATGGACAAGAGCTCGGTTTTAATGCGGGAGAAGAGGCCGCGGTTGGAGAGGTCCTCACCGCAGCAATTTCATAGAGCCTATTATCGCCAGCCGTAGTTGCTACGTGAACCGTAGGGAGCGCCGTCATCTACGGAGTAACCCTCTGGTATTTCAGCGATTTCGCCCTGGAAGTTAACCCTCATTCCGGGCGGCGGAGGAACAGTCGTCGGTGTAGGCGTTACTGTGGATTCCACGGTTGGTGTGGGCGTTGCTGTAGGGAGCGGTGTCGGTGTGGACGTCGGGGGCGAAGGCGGACCCCCTGGCGAGGTGGGAGTGGGCGAGGAGGTCGGCACCATGGTGGGTGTCGGAGTGGGTCCACCTATGGTAAGCACGTGGGTCTCATAGTTCAGGAACATATTTGGATCGTTATAGGGGAAATAATCGGGATTAGGGCTAGGATCGCGCGCAATGTAATGAGGGGCCCATGCCTGTTGAGCCACCTGTGTGAGCGTTGGATCGTCGTATGTCGAACCATCAACGACAGCGTAGAGTTCTCTTACGGTCCCAGATTCCACCTCAGGGAAATGGAGATTGATAACGCTATCATCGGGGCAGGTTAGAGCAAGTCCGAAATCCTCCGGGACAGATGCCGGAGGCACCGGCAAGATCCTGACCTTCAGCGGGGCGGGGGTTCCCGTTGAACCGGGAATATACGCTGGCGTCGCCTCGGCCAGAGTGAAGGTTCCCAACAAGTACTCCTCTTCACCGACCCAAAACTCCCAACTTATAGTTCCCTCGCTTGGGGGCCATCCTATGGACGTGAGGTTGACATCCCTTAAATCGCCAATTTTTAGAGAGTGAATGTCGGGAGTGGGAGTCCTGATAGCCTCATACGTACTATCCTTATCGGTCATCCAGGACCGGTAGCGCAGATCAAATGGTGCAGATGTCGGAACCGAAATATAAATATTATCACTGGAAGCTGAGCTTTGATCTGTCAAGAAGAACGCTTGTCTCAGCTCTATAATTTTAGCCCCTGTTGGGATAGGAGTGCCTGCGCGGACAGGATCCCCCATAGTGTTCCCGGAAGCATCGTATGCCTGAACGCTGTGGAAATCACCATGCTCGACTGAACTGAATGACTCACCTTCTCCTAACTTTAAGAAAACCCCGCTCGAGCGGTCGTCTCCCAGAACCATGGTCTCTGTCAAACTATCATTGCTCAATGTCACACAAATAGTCGCGATGCCGCCTTCGAACGACAGCTCCTCGATCTGCACATGCGGCTCTGGATACACCCCGTCATCTTCCAAAAACCCCTCATCACGCCCGCTCACACCATCGAAAGTCGACTCGTACATGCAGGCAATTCCTCCTACAAACGCATCCTCTAAACCTGCATCAATCGCCCCCTCGGTTGCAGCTTCTACCTGACGCCTCCACCCGACCGCTGTTGTCTCCCAGATATCTATCCAATGATTAAGATATCCAGTCTCATTATAATCAAAGCGGTAGATTGAAATGCCTGCTTCATTGTAATGCCGCACCCACTGCAGTTCTTTAACCTGATCAAGCAGGGCGGTGATGCCGTAGATATCCTCTTCAGGATGCTCCTCATCCATGTAAAAAGCACTCCCCTTCTCAGGCGTAATCGCGTCCATCATGGCATATAGTTTTTTATGTTCCCCACTATTAGGAACAACCTTCCCGGAGGTTTTATCTACTACATAAAAGTCATCCCAGCTAGAACCATGGTTGATGTAGTACCCACCCGGCCCCATACATTCCATCCCCCGGGAAATTAAATCCCTCGTGTAGTCACTATAACTGACTAAAAATGGCTCTCCATCCTCGTACTGGTGATGGCAACAGTCTACGCCATACAAGAGCTCATACATCATGGGCATTATCGCGTCGACGTGCGTCTCGTTTATGAGCTCTTCGAACCTGCATAAATCCGGGATCCAATGATGGAATATCCAGCTATGGGCTGTAAAAATAATGTCAGGCGGAACTAAAAGATTTTGGTAAAGGTTAAGCATCTGGTCCAGAGTGTCCTGATTCCTTGGGATATCTGCAAATTCATATACCACCGTGATTCCATCCAATTTCTCGAGCGGGTCAGTGCATGACTCATTGTACTGAACAGCTTCATCAATTAGATCCTGATTGAAGGCCACACCCTCTGATCCATAATAATTATTATTAACTATGGCGTGCACCTGCATGCGAGGTGTAGGCGTCGGGTAAACCTGATGGGCCAGGCGGATAATATCTCTAAATAGGTAATTATTGTAATCATAGTAGTAGTAAAATATTTGGGCGACTTCGCCACGCGTTAGCTCCCGGTCGTATATCCTTACATCGTCAATGATGCCATCGAAGTGCCAATCGGTGGTTCCATTATGAGCGGCACAGCCGATGTACACCGGGTCGGTGGAGCCACTGTATACCTGGTAGTTGTGCCAAGCATCCGGGTACACGTCAGAATAGACCTGTAGTGCACCGTTGACATACATCTTTACTTTTTCTCCGTAGCCACCCCACGTCACCGCAATGTGGTACCACTGGCCGACTTCCATCGGCTCATTGCTTCTTGCCATCCCGTATTCTTCATCGAACGTAAATTCGATCCCCTCATTCCATGGGTGCACCGCGAAGAGATTCCAGTTTGGCCATTCGGAATCACCCCTCCCCTTGCCCATGAGGGCGGAAGCAGTTCCCCAACCGACGTCGCCGAGTGAATTGGCCTTCGCCCACAGTGAGAGGGTGAACGCACTGTCAAAATCAAAATCCGCATCATCGTCAGGAACACTCACGTAATCATCTTGACCATCAAATTTAAGAGCTGCTCCACTGACCGTATCCTCTTCTGTCCACTCCGGACAGTTGGTGGTGGAACAGTCGGGCATAAGCGTTCCGTGGTTCCCGTTACCGGAGGTGTTGTGGGCCGTGCAGTCTGTTCCTTCGTCAAGAGGCCATCGAGCTTTTACATCAATAACATCCTCAAAATACGACCATTCTTCCGTTGTTAAAAATATATGTTTGATTTCTCTCATAGCTAAAGAATTAACGAAATCCTCAACACCAATATCACCCTTCATCATCCCTTGCATGGTTATGTTATGAATCTGGGCACCATTACCGGCTGGCATAACAACGCTTTCGTTGTGATGAAGCCAGTATTTCCACTTGATTTCATTCTCGTTTAACTCACGGCTAAATATCTCGACTTCATCAATGATGCCGTCGAAGTGCCAGTTGGTGGTTCCATCATGAGCGGCACAGCCTATATATACCGGATAGGGCGAGTCGTGATAGGGGGTTGTAAATGGCGCGGATTCATCCTGCCATACCGCGTTGATGTACAGCGTGACCGGGGTCCCATCTCCACCCCAGGTCACAGCGATGTGATACCACGGCGCTTCAGGACCGGCCTCCATGGGCTCAGTGCTCTCTACCGCTCCCTCATCCTCGCCGTAGGTGAACCGTATCTTATCGTTACCTTTCAACCCTCCCTTCGCGAATAGATTCCAGGCGGGCCACTCATCATGTTGGCCTGAATCCTCCCACTTCCCCATCAGCGCATTCCGGTCGCCCCAATCACTTCCGGGATTAAGCGAGTCGGCCTTAGCCCATAGTGAGAGGGTGAACGCACTGTCAAAATCAAAATCCGCATCATCGTCAGGAACACTCACGTAATCATCTTGACCATCAAATTTAAGAGCTGTTCCACTGACCGTATCCTCTTCTGTCCACTCCGGACAGTTATCGGGACACACAGGTTCAAGGGTGCCGTTATTGCCGTGTCCAAAGCTGTCTGAAGCAACGCAGCCTGTTCCTTCGTCAAAACGCCATCGCGCCGCGAGAAGTTTGTACTTATCCATAACCTCCTTAACGCTCAACTCACGATTAAGTACCTCAACCTCGTCAATGATGCCGTCGAAGTGCCAGTTGGTGGTTCCATCATGAGCGGCACAGCCTATATATACCGGATAGGGCGAGTCGTGATAGGCAGAAGTGAATGGATCAGAGTAATTCTCCAATACACCGTTGACATATAGCTTGACCCTGGTTCCGTCTCCGCCCCACGTCACCATAATGTGGTACCACTGACCGACCTCCATGGGCTCAGTGCTCTCTACCGCTCCCTCATCCTCGCCGTAGGTGAACCGTATCTTATTGTTACCTTTCAACCCTCCCTTCACGAATAGATTCCAGGCGGGCCATTCATCACCATCAGATTCCTCCCATTTACCCATCAGCGCATTCCGGTCGCCCCACTCACTTCCAGGATTGAGCGAGGTCGCCTTCGCCCACAGCGAAAGGGTGAACGCACTGTCAAAATCAAAGTCCGCACCGGTATCGAGAACCTGTACATATTGATTGCTCCCGTCGAATGAAAGCGCGGTTCCCAATACACCGTCCGCTCCCCAGTCGGGTTCATTGATGAGGGTCCCGTTATGCCCGTTGCCCGAACTGTCATAGGCTATACCGCCCGAGATCTCGTCAAGGTGCCACTGGGCCACGAGGTCCGAGGCAGTGGGCGTCGGGGTATATGTTGCTGTTACCGTAGGAATTGGTGAATTCGTGGGGGATTGAGAATAGGACTGAGACAGATTAAATGAAAATAACAGAACTACCAGAAAAGGTATAAGAACCGGCGGCTTATTCATTTAAAACCTCCTGTAGAAAAAAACCGGGCGGGCAAATGCTGTTGAATTCTGCATTCAACAGTTCAGCAACCCGGCGATCAATTCCGATCTGTGACATTGCAACAATGCTCTCGATCCGTCATTATGCAGATGCATAAATAAGGTGCACAGTAAGCAACATAGCCGCCGCCGATTATATTGTCAATAATTATTCTTGAAAATATCGCGGGAGCCGAGCACCGAGAGTGTTTTTACCATACAGGGCTCTTGCCTGCTTAAATCCTTATTTCCCGACGATAAGGTGCTCCTCTCTCTCTAGAATAATGCTGTATTCTATTGTTTATTATCTAACAAAAATAAGAGGTTATGTATAATATATAATTATCATATAATTTGGAATTATCTTCGCTGCATCTTGATTGCGATCAATTAGTCTAGTTGGCAAGCAAGTGCATTATTCTATTTAAGCATTGGCGGATTATGTTTGAGGGGAGGATTCAACTTCGTTGGGTACGAACAAGACGAGTAAGTCAAGCACATCCAACTAACAAGGAGATAAAAAAAGGGGCGGGGAACTTATATCCGGAATATAGAGGAATCAGTCCTTTTCGAGATCGGACTTGATGGTGAGGAGTTCGGTTTTGATGCGGGAGAAGAGGTCGCGGTTGGAGATATCCCCCTCCGTCTCCGACTGGAGATGCTTTTTGGCACCGGCGATGGAAAACCGCCGGCGGTAAAGGAGGTCCTTGATCTTATCGATCTTTTCGAGGTCTTTTTTCTGGTACATGCGCCGCCCGGACCTGTCCTTCCGGGGCCGCAGGAGTTTGAACTCGCTCTCCCAGTACCGAAGGACATGGGAGGCGATGCCGGTTATCTCCTTCACCTCGCCTATGCTGTAGTAGAGCTTTTCCATAAATTAATTCGCTCCGCTCATTAATTTATTCATGCTCCACCTCCGACCTGGGAGTTCTCTCCATGAGTTCCTTCACGGCCGCGGCGGGATCCTTGCCCTCGTAGAGAACGGCATGGACCTTCTCGGTTATCGGCATCTCTATGCCGTGTTTTTCAGCGAGTGCGCGCGCCGCTCCGACCGTGTAATAACCTTCGGCGACCATGGGAGTTTCGGCCAGGGCTTCTTCCACCGGCACGCCGCGCGCGATCGTCATCCCCAGTCTCCGGTTCCTGCCGTACCCGCTGATACAGGTCGTAACGAGGTCTCCGAGTCCCGCCAGGCCCGAGAACGTCGTGGGCCTGGCCCCCATCGCCACACCCAGGCGCTCGATCTCCGCTATCCCCCTCGTGACGAGAGCGGCCTTCGTGTTGTCGCCGAATCCCAGGCCGTCGGACATTCCCGCGGCGACTGCTATCACGTTCTTCAAAGCACCGGCAAGCTCCACGCCGAGAACGTCCGTGTTGGTGTAGACGCGGAATCGGTCCGTCATGAATATTTCCTGTACTTTCCGCGCCGTCTCATCATCTCCGGATGCAACGACGACGGTCGTGGGGATCCTCCGGGCGACCTCCTCGGCGTGGCTCGGGCCGGAGAGAACCGCAAGACGTATATCTCCGAGCTCCTCCACGAGGACCTCCGACAGCCTCTTGAGACTTCCGGCCTCCAGGCCCTTCGAGACGTTGACCACCATTACATCCCGTTCGTTCAGCCTGGCTGAGAAAGGCGACTTCCTCACCGCCCTCAGGGCCTCCCTCATATACGGGGAGGGTACCGCTGTGACGACGAGCCCGGCGCCCCCGAGGACTACATCCAACTTCGACACGATCTCGATGGCGTCCGGGATGGGCACTCCGGGAAGGAACTTGACGTTCTCCCTTTTTTCACGAAGCAGTTTTACGTAATCGGGGAAAGCGGACCACAACGTGACATCGTGGCCGTTGCCGCTCAGGAGGATGGCCAGCGCCGTCCCCCATCCCCCATCACCAATTACACCAATTTTCATAACAATACCCCGGTCCGTGCGGGCCGAATTCGGCAACCCGAATCAACTGCCCGATTGCGACAATCACCAAGATACAAGAAACAATAACCAAACAATATTCAAACTCCAAATTAAAATAATCAAACTACATCGATTTACTGATTATGGAAGATAAAATTTTCTTATATTCGTCAGCTTCTCCTACAAGGCATTGGAATTCTCTTTCATTTCCTGGATTTGCCTCATTCAAAAGAATAAGCCAGTGGCCGGTTTCTTTGGCCTCCCGCCGGGCTATTTTTAGCCTATTTATGAAATCTTTTTTGCCCAGCGCATCGTTCGCCTCACGATAGTTAGCTCCGATCGATCCGGATGAGCCGGTAATCTGCCCTACCAATCGATCGTTTATCGGGTTCCTTGGCAGACTCTTGCACAGGCGGATAACTTTACGTGCAAACTCGGTGGTCCTTTCTTCAAGGTCGAACCTGTGTTTGTTTGGTGATTGATTATTGGTCATTGGGTATTGTTTGGTTATTGTTTCTTGTATCTTGTTTCTTTGCTATTATTTTTTGGCCGATTTTGTTCTCGGTTCCTGACAGGAGGCGCTTTATGTTGGAACGGTGGCGGATAACTGCCAGGATCCCCAGGAGGGCACCGAAGACAATGAGGACGGCACCGTGCCCGTAAAGCCACAGAAACAGGGGGATAGCGGCGGCTGCGGCGATCGACCCGAGAGAGACATACCTGCTCAGTGTGACGACGAGGAGCCAGAGGAGGATGCAGGAGAGGACGACCCACGGCGCGATGCCGAGAAACCCGCCTATCATCGTCGCCATTCCTTTTCCGCCCCGGAACCCGAGGAAGACGGGCCAGTTGTGCCCGGCCACTACAGCCGCAAAGGCCAGGAGCTCACCCGGAAGGCCGGTCGCGGGAAAAAGCGCGCCGGCGAGAATTACCGCCGCAAGCCCTTTCCCCGCGTCGCAGAGGAAGCACGCCGTGCCGGCGGCCTTGCCGACGGTCCTGAAGACATTCGTCGCCCCCGCATTGCCGCTCCCGTGCTTCCTGATATCTATGCCCCCCGCCAGCCTGGCGATGATGAACGCGGTCGGGACCGAGCCGATGAGGTACGCCATCACAACGATGGGAGTATACGCTGCGGCATTCATCTCAGCGGTGCTTCCTTAATTTCAAGCCCAGGGGTACCCCCTCGTAGTCGAAGGCCCGCCGTATGTTGTTGAGTATGAAGGACTCGTAGCTTCCGGAGAAGCGCCGGGGATCGTTCACGAAGAGGACGAAGAGCGGCGGGGAGACCTTGACCTGAACCGCGAAATATATCTTCGGCCGTTTCCCCCGTTTCAGCGGGGGGGGATGTGTCTCCACCCATCCCCGCACGAACCTGTTGAGCAATCCGGTGGATATCCTTCGCTCCATGTTGACCCTGACCCTGTCCGCGAGAGAGATCGCTTCCTCGACATTCCAGCCTTTCAGAGCGGAGATGGTGACGGCGGGCGCGAAGGCGGCGAAAGGGGCTTCCTCCATCATCCGCTTGATGAACGCAGCCGGTGCGGCGTCCTCGACGAGGTCCCACTTGTTCGCGGCAATGACAAGGCCCCTGCCGCTCTTGACCACGAGGCTGAGGATGCGCATCTCCTCCGTCGTCAGCGGCGTCCGGGCATCGACCATGACCAGCGCCACGTCACACGCGCCGATCGACCTTCTGCTCCTGATAAGGCTGTATCGCTCCACCGCCCCGCTTATCTTCCGCTCATGCCGTATGCCGGCCGTGTCGATCAGCAGGTATTTCCGCCCCTCCATGGAGAATGGGGTATCGACGGAGTCCCGTGTCGTTCCCGGAACCTCGTCCACAATGACCCTCTCCTCGCCCAGGAGGACGTTGATGAACGTGGACTTTCCGACGTTGGGTCTGCCGATAACGGCGATCCGCAGGGGTTCCTCCACGTCTGTCTCCTCCTTCTCCTCGAGATGGGAGACAACGTCATCGAGGAGGTCGCCCACGCCGAGACCGTGAATGGCGCTCACGGGATGGGCGGAGGAAAAGCCGAGCGCGAAGAAAGAGGAGGCATCGTGGCTCAGTGTCTCGTTGTCGCACTTATTTACAGCGACGACCACCGGCTTGAAGGATTTCCTGAGCAGGCCCGCGACCTCCTCGTCCAGCGTTGTCACACCGCTGGTGACGTCGGTGACCATCACGATCGAAGATGCCTCCGATATCGCCACCTCCACCTGGCACCGTACCTTCGTCCGTTCCTGATGTCCGCCGAGCTCCAGGCCGCCCGTATCCACCAGGTTGAAAAACCTGCCTCCCCAGGAACAACCTGCGTATATCCTGTCCCGGGTCACGCCCTCCTCCTCGGCCACTATGGCTATTCTCCTGCCGGCTATCCTGTTGAACAGGGCGGACTTTCCGACGTTGGGCCTGCCGACGATGGCGACGATGTTTTCTCTCAAGAGGCGTTCTCTCCGAACAGCTTCGCGCCGCGGTAGGCGTAGCTGAGGCCCGAGACGATTGTGAGAAAGCCTGTAATTTTCCACATGATATATGGTGCAGGCACGCCGCATAAGACCCAGATGACCAGCACCATCTGGCTGACCGCCGCCGCCTTCCCTATATTGGACGGTATTATTTCAATATGTCCATGGATAAGGTGAACCAGGAGAAAGCCTACGACTATTACAGCGTCCCTGCTGATCACGGCAACCGTCAACCAGATGGGGAGACGTTGGAGACCGGAGGTGGAAAGGCTGAGTATGATGATGGCCGAGTTGAGCAGGAACTTGTCCCCCAGGGGATCGAGGAACGTCCCAAGAATCGTCTTCTGGTTCTTAACGCGCGCCACGTAGCCATCGATGAAGTCCGATACAACCGCCAGGAGGAAAATGGCGAGCGCGAGGGCTCGATATATCTCTTCGCCCGCCTGCGTGTACTTGAGGAGTGAGGCAACGAAGATCGGCACGAGGGCGAGCCTGAGGAGGGAAATCCTGTTCGCAAGGTTAAGGGCCATACGGTCACTCCTCGGAGAATGTCTCCAGGAACAAGCCCACAAGGAGCCCGATTACAGCGCCGATTAAGATCGGCATCTCTTTGTCTTTTACCATCCCCGTCACCCAGGCGACTATCAAGCCGGCCACGGCTCCCCCCACCACCCAGAGAACCATCTTGGCAAGCTTGACAATCCCGAAAGCCGTCATCTCAAACCTCCCCGAATTTATCCGTGGCCTCTTTCAGGCGCAATACGGTTTTCTCCCTCCCCAGTACCTCCATCAGATCGAAAAGGCCGGGGCCGATTTTTCGCCCGGTCACCGCCACGCGTGTCGGGTGAATGACTGCGGCGGCTTTCACGCCCATCTCCGACGCAAGCGTCCTGACGCTGCTCTCGATAGAACCCGCATCCCATGACTCCAGGCCCTGCAGCATCCCTGCCAGCCGCTGAATTATATCAAGGCTCCCGGGGCTGGAGAGATGCTTCCGGACCGCTTCCCCATCGAAGGAGAGTTCTTCCGATATAAAGAAATCGATCGCGCCGGGCACCTCGACCAGTGACCGCACCCGCTCCTTGATGAGGCCGATCGCCGCCAGCAGAGTACCCTTCTTCGAGGCTATGCCGTGGAACCCCGCCCTTTCCAGGAAGGGAAGGGCTTCCTCGAGCAGTTCCTCGTCGGATGTGCTCCGGATGTAGCAACTGTTCATCCATCCCAGTTTTTCGGGGTCGAAGATCGCGCTCTTCTTGCTTATACCTTCTATGCTGAACCGCTCGACCAGTTCCTCCTTTGAAAAGAGCTCCTGGTCGTCCCCGGATGACCACCCGAGCAGCGCCAGGTAGTTCCTCAGGGCGTCCGGCAGGAGGCCCTCGCTCCTGTACTGGGAGAGAGAGGTCGCGCCGTGCCGCTTGCTCAACCGCGAACCGTCGGGGCCCAGGATGAGCGGAACGTGGGCCAGCCGGGGAGGCTCAAGTCCGAGAGCACGATAGAGGACGAGCTGCTTCGGCGTGTTCGATATGTGATCCTCTCCCCGGATAACGTGGCTTATCCCCATGTCGGCGTCGTCGATGACGCATGCGAAATTGTAGGCCGGCGACCCGTCCGACTTCATGAGGACAAGGTCGTCCAGGAGCCCGGCATCGAACTCGATCCTGCCGTACACCATGTCGTCAAAGGCGACCTTCTCATCGGGGACTCTGAAAATGACCGCCTGCTGTGGACCCAGCTTTCCTTCGGCCCGATACGCCCTTCCCATGGAGATAAGCTCTTCGGCCGCCTTCGCGTGCCTCTCCCGCCTGCCGGATTGATATACAGGGCCCTCGTCCCAGTCGAGGCCGAGCCACTTCAACCCGTCTATGATCGCCGAGATGGCTTCGGGCGTCGAGCGGGCGCGATCGGTGTCCTCTATCCTGAGGATAAACGTCCCGCCAGTGCACCTGGCAAAGAGCCAGTTGAAGAGCGCCGTTCTCGCCCCGCCGAGGTGAAGATGCCCCGTCGGCGACGGCGCGAAACGAACCCGAACCTTTTTCTCAACCATCATGGTTTCGCCTTATTAAGCAGCCAGGAGTTCCTTAAAACCGAATGGCTCGCTAATGAAAAGCAATGACCAAGATACAAGATGCAAGATACAAGGGACAAGAAACAATAACCAAACAATATTCAAATTCAAAACCTCAATAACCAAACTATCCCGTTTTCTGCAATATAGCGGATAATATTTTCCTGAATTCGTCCGACTCGTCTACAAGTACTCGGAATTCTTTCTCTTTACCAGGGTTGGCTTCATTAAGCAAAATAAGCCAGTGCCCGGTTTCTTTGGCCTCCCGCCGGGCTATTTTCAGCCTGCTGATGAAATCCTTCTTGCCCAGCGCATCGTTTGCTTCACGATAGTTAGCTCCGATCGATCCAGAAGAGCCTGTAACCTGTCCCACCAATCGATCGTTGATCGGGTTCCTTGGCAGACTCTTGCACATGCGGATAACTCTACGCGCAAACTCGGTGGTCCTTTCTTCAAGGTCGAACCTGTGTTTGTTTGGTGATTGATTATTGGTCATTGGTTATTGTTTGTATCTTGTTTCTTGTATCTTGTCCCTTGTATCTTGTATCTTGCATCTTGTTTCTTGGTGTTTGGTTATTCGTTAGTTTATAGCCTTCCTTGATGGCCCCGCAGTTGACCTCGTAGAGCGATCTCCTGTGCTCGGGGAGCAGATGGCCGAGCGCTTCGTGCACCCGCTCCCTGGAGAGGATCTGTTTTTTCGCGAGGTAGGCCCCGACCATTACCATGTTGGCGACCTTGATGTTTCCAAGGCCATCGGCAATCTCCGTCGCGGGAATCCGGACTGTCCGGACGTCCTTCCTGTCCGGCTCGTACTCGATGAGGGAACTGTTGATGAAGATGAGTCCTTCTTGAACAACGGCCGGCTCGAAGCGAACAACTGATGGAAGGTTCATTGCTATCAGCGTGTCGGCTATGGAGATCGTGGGAGAGGCGATCTCTTCATCCGAGATTATAACGTTGCAATAAGCGGTCCCTCCCCTGACCTCTGCCCCGTACGACGGCAGAAAGGTGACATAGCGTCCGTCGAGCATGGCGGCGTAGGTAAGAAGTTTCCCCACAAGGAGGCTTCCCTGCCCGCCGAAACCCGATATAATCAGTTTTTCCTTCATAAATTAATTCGCTTCGCTCATTAATTTATTTAATTGTGTCCTTTATCACGCCGGTGGGGAAGCAGGGAACCATCTTCTCCTCGATGTATTGAACGGCTTCCCGCGGTGTGAGCTTCCAGTGGGTCGGGCATGCCGACAGAAACTCCACGATGGAGAACCCGAGGTCGGCAAGCTGAATCGAGAGCGCCTTCTTCAACATCTTCTTTCCCTTGATAATGTTCCCGGGTCCGGTGATCGCGCATCTCGCAGCGTACACAACCCCTTCAAATTGGCTTAGAAGTTCGCATACCTTTATCGGCTGCCCGCATTCCCTGAAATCTCTTCCCATGGGTGTTGTCGCGGTCCTCTGCCCGATGAGCGTCGTGGGCGCCATCTGCCCGCCCGTCATTCCATACAGGCCGTTATTGACGAACACGACCGTTATACGCTCGCCCCTGTTCGCGGCGTGTATGATCTCCGCCATCCCTATGGCGGCGAGGTCGCCGTCCCCCTGGTAGCTGATAATGACGTTGGACGGCCGAACTCTCTTCATCCCCGTGGCTACCGCCGGCGTCCTTCCGTGGGGCGCCTCGCAAACGTCGAAGTTAAAATAATCATAGGCAAGGACCGCGCACCCGACCGGAGCGATAACGACTGTCTTCTCCCTGATGCCGAGTTCGTCCACGATCTCCGCGAGGATCCTGTGAACGACTCCATGGCCGCAGCCGGCGCAGTAATGAGTGCGAACGTCCTTCAGGCTCTCCGGCCTCTCGTAAATTATTTCCATTTTCTATCTCAGCCTTATAGATATCCTGCAAGCAAATACCAAATCCGAATTGAAATTTTTATGGTTTTGATTTGTGTTTTTGCTTTTTGCTTTTTGCTTTTTGATTTTTGATTTTTGATTTTTGATTGGTCTTTTCCATTTTCCTTATCACCTCGTCGATATGGAACGTCAGTCCCCCAGCTTTGCCGAAAAAGCTGACCGGAACGCGGAACTCCGCGGAGAGCAGCACGTCCTCGACCATCTGGCCGTGGCTCATCTCCACTACGAGTATATGGCTTGCCTGTGACGCGAGCCTCGATATCTCTTCGCGGGGAAAAGGCCAGAGCGTTATCGGCCTGATCAGGCCGGCCCTAATCCCCTTCTCCCTGCAGGCGGCGACCGCGGCCCTGCACACCCGCGCCGGCGTCCCGTAGGCGACTACTATCAGTTCGGCGTCGTCGGTAAAGACCGATTCGAAGCGCACCTCCCTCGCCGCCACGCGCCGGTATTTCTCCTGGAGGTGCAGGTTGTGGGCGGCAAGATCGCCAGGATCCAGGATGAGGCTTCTCAGCAGCCTCGGAGCCCGCCCCCTGCAGCCCGAGAGAACCCACTCCTCCTCTTTTATTTCGACGTGCCGCATCCCGGGCATGGAAACAGGCTCCATCATCTGGCCGAGAAGGCCGTCTCCGAGGATGACGACCGGCATCCTGTACTCGTCGGCCAGATCAAACGAGCAGACGGTCAGGTCCACGAGCTCCTGCACGGTCGACGGCCCGAGCACGATCTGCCTGTAGTCGCCGTGGCCTCCACCTTTTACGGCTTGAAAGTAGTCCGACTGGGAAGGCGCGATATTGCCGAGGCCGGGACCGCCCCGCATTATGTTCGCAATGACGGCGGGGAGCTCCATGGCTGCGATGTAGCTGATTCCCTCCTGCTTGAGGCTGATGCCGGGGCTTGAAGACGAGGTCATGGAACGGCAGCCCGCGGCCGATGCTCCGAGGACCATGTTTATCGCGGCGAGCTCGCTCTCCGACTGGATGAAGACTCCTCCTGCCTCCGGCATCCTCCTTGCCATGTAGGCCGTCACCTCGTTCTGCGGGGTTATCGGATAGCCGAAGTAGCACCGGCAGCCCGCACGTATGGCGGCCTCCGCCATCGCCTCGTTTCCGGACATCAGTCTCTTTTCAGTCATGATATTTTTTCTTACAGAAAAAATAATTTAAATTACTTGTAAATACTTATGGCGCAATCCGGGCACACGACGGCGCAGAGGCCGCAGCCGGTGCACATCTCATCGGAGCCCCATTCAGCCGGGTGCTCTCCCATCCGGTTAAAGCCGGAAGAGATTTTCAGGCAACCCTTGGGACAAGCCTCTATGCAGAGGCCGCATCCCTTGCACAACTCGATGTTTATCTCAACCCTGGCCATGGCGCACAATTAACAGCTTCCTAAATATATATCCTATTCGCAACAAAATATTTGCCCTAATTTTTTCTGCCTGTTATCAGGGAACTAGGTTATACAGGCGCCGATTTATCATGTCGATATCTCGACCGTCCTCCCCAGTCGAGTTTTTTCCTGAGGACGCCGAAGTAAGAGAGGCCTGAACAGATGATGAGGCGTGCCCTCTTCTCGGAGCGGGAAACCCGCAGCCGGTCTGCAATACCGAGGGGGATACCGACCTGGCCGTCGATCGTGAGCATCATGTATTCGGACTCGCTTTGAATCTCTACGGTAACCGCGGAGTTGTCGGGAAGGATAATCGGCCTGTTTGTCAGGGTGTGGGGACATATGGGCGTCAGGATGATTGATTTGGTCCCGGGGGAGACGATGGGCCCGCCCGCCGAGAGGGAATACGCCGTGGATCCGGTCGGTGTCGCTATGATAAGGCCGTCCGAGACATACGAGATCAGGTATTCCCCGTTGACACGCACCTCCAGGTTGAGCACCCTGGCCAGTGCTCCTTTCGTGATGACGGCGTCGTTGAGCGCCCGGTGGACGCACAACGAGTGCCCGTCCCTGAGGAGCTCCACGTCCAGCATCATCCTCTCTTCTATCCTGAAATTTCCCGCCAGTACACTATCCAGGGCATCGACCGCCTCCGCGGCCGGGACTTCCGTTAAGAACCCCAGCCCGCCTATATTTATGCCCAGGATAGGCCTCTCGTGATCGCCGATGAGACGGGCGGCGTGCAGGAGCGTTCCGTCCCCTCCAAGGGCAATGATGAAGTCGGAGTCCCTCGCGACTGACGCCGCATCCCGCTGAAGCTCAGGACGGCCGAGCAGAGCCGCAGTATCCTCCGGAAGCAACGGCGTCTTGCCCGCGGCCTCGATCCGCCCGACCAGCCGGGCAGCTACTTCCGCCGCGTCCGCCTTCTTCACGTTGACAATAATGCCGACGCTATCTATCCTCATCGGGCCCCCGCATTTCCAGGTGAATAAGATATTCAACGTTGCCCGCCGGGCCCCTGAGGGGAGACTCCACTACTCCCTTGACCGCGAAGCCGATCCCGCCCGCGATTTTTTTTATCTTTTCCACGACGGACGCCCTCACTGCAGGGTCCCTGACGACGCCGCCTTTCGACACCTCCCGCCGTCCGGCCTCGAACTGCGGTTTTATCAGGGCGATTACCTCGCCCTTTTCATCCAGGATATCCCTGACGGCGGGAAGGATCTTCTCAAGCGATATGAAAGAAACATCGATGGTTGCCAGCAGCGGCTTCCCGGGAAACGAATCCCTCCTCAGGTAGCGGGCGTTGACTCCCTCCATGAGCCTCACCCTGTCGTTCCGCCTGAGGGAGAAGTCGATCAACCCGCGCCCCACGTCAACCGCGTACACCAACGCGGCGCCGTGCTGCAGAAGGCAGTCCGTAAACCCGCCCGTCGAGGCGCCGATGTCAACGGCCACTTTACCCGCCGGGTCAACCCCGAAGGAGGATATGGCGTGCTCGAGCTTCCCGCCTCCCCTGCCGACGTATCTCCTCCTCTCCTCGACGCTTATCTCGCTGCCGGGCTCCACCTGCCGAGCGGGTTTCGTCACGCGCTCGCCCCGGACACGGACCTCCCCCGCCATTACGGCCCTCCGGGCCGCCTCGCGGCTCCTGAAGAATCCCCTTTCGGCAAGAAGCACGTCTAGTCTTTTTTTAGTTTTCATCTACATAGTAGAGATGGAACGGGTTCGATAAGCAATTCCACTTCATACTGCAGAAAACGAGATAGTTTGGTTATTGTATCTTGTATCTTTTTCTTCCGAGATGGTTCGTTATTTGTTTTTTATCCCCATGATATCCCTAATGCTCTCGGCTATTCCCTCGACCGAGAGACCGAGACTTTCCAGTACCTCGTCCCTGCTCCCGTGCTCGATAAACCTGTCCGGGAGCCCCATACGGGATATCTCCATATCCTTCACGCCTTTATCGGACAGGAACTCCAGGACGGAGCTGCCGAATCCCCCGGCCAGGGCGTTTTCTTCGACGGTGACCATTTTATCGAAGTCAGCAGCCAGCTCCGCGAGTGCCTTCGTGTCCAGCGGCTTGATAAAGCGGGCGTTTATAACGGCCGCCTCAATACCTTCGTTCATCAACAGGGCGGCGGCGGACACCGCACGCGCGACCATCGCTCCGAGGGCGACTATCGCGACATCCTTTCCATCCATCACCTTCTCCCACCGGCCCGTCTCGACGGCGCTCCGTGCTCCCGCGCGCTCGATACGGTCGCATTTCGCCCTGGGGTAACGGATCGCGACCGGCCCGTCATGGCCCAGGGCGAAAGCCAGCATCTCCTCGAGCTCGCCGCCGTCCGCCGGCTGCATGACGACCATGCCGGGGATATGCCTGAGGTACGAGATATCGAACGCGCCTGTGTGGGTTGCCCCGTCCCTTCCGACTATCCCGGCCCTGTCAACGGCGAATACAACGGGAAGCTTCTGAAGACAGACATCGTGAACGATCTGGTCGTAGGCCCTCTGGAGAAAGGTGGAGTAGACGGCCACAACCGGCCTCATCCCGCGCGTGGCCATCCCGGCGGCGAAGGTAACGGCGTGCTCCTCCGCTATGCCGACGTCAAAGAACCGCCCGGCGAAGCGGTCCGCGAACTCGTCCAGGCCGGTGCCCAGGCGCATGGCGGCCGAGATGGCCACAACCCTCTCATCGGCGGCCGCAAGTGCGAGCATCGCCCTCCCGAAGACGTCGGTGTAGGTATCGGCCTTCGCGGCGTCCTTCAGGTTGCCGGTCTTTATGTCAAAAGGGCTGGCCCCGTGAAAATGGTCCGGCTGCCGCTCTGCGGGAAGATACCCCTTCCCCTTCTTCGTGAGGACGTGCAGAAAAACGGGCTGCTCTATCCGGCGCAGCGTCCTAAGGACATGGAGAAGCTCCTGTATGTTATGCCCGTCAACCGGGCCGAAGTACCTGAACCCCATCTCCTCGAAGAACGCTCCGGGAACGATGAGGCTCTTGACGCTCTCCTCGAGCCTCCTCGCTCTCCCGACCATCCTCTGGCCGATGGCCGGAATCCTCTGGACTATGTCCTCGATGTCCTTTTTGACTATATTGTAAATCGGCGAGGTTATGATCTTATTCAAATAGGTGGCCATGGCCCCCACGTTTTTGGATATCGACATCTCGTTGTCGTTGAGGATGACGATGAAATTTTTTACCAGGTCGCGGGTGTTGTTCATTCCCTCGAAGGACAGCCCGCCTGTCAGGGACCCGTCTCCGAGTATCGCGATTACCTTCTCCCGGCCGTGACCGAGGTCCCTCGCGGCGGCGATTCCCAGGGCCGAGGAGATCGCAGTCGAAGCATGGCCCGCACCGAACGTGTCGTACGGACTCTCGCTGATTCTCGGGAAGCCGCTCACCCCCCCCGACTGCCTGAGCGTCGCGAACTTTTTCCTCCTGCCGGTCAGTATCTTGTGGGCGTATGCCTGATGGCCGACGTCCCATACTATCTTGTCATCGGGCGCGTCGAAGACGTAGTGAAGGCATATAGCCAGCTCAACGACGCCGAGGCTGGACGCGAGGTGCCCCCCGTTCCTGGAGACCACATCTATGATCATCTCCCTGATCTCCCCGGCCAGGACGGGAAGCTTATCCTCGCCCATCGCCTTGAGGTCGCAGGGGCTGTTTATCCTGTCAAGATGCTTCGTCATATCATCATCGATTTACGGTATCAGAAAAGCTCGCCGGGCTTCTCCCCGGCTTCGCCGGGCCCGAACGGCTTCAGCTCCACCTCGCCGGCAGAGCCCCCCGCCACAATCTCTATCTTCTTCTTTGCCTCTTCGAGCACCTTCGTGCAGAGCCTCATCAGCTTAATGCCTTCCTCGTATTTCTTCAAGGCCTGGTCGAGGGAGAGATCCCCCTCCTCCATCTCAGCTACAATCTTCTCCAGCCTTGAAAGCGCCTCCTCGAACTTCATTTGCTCACCTCGTTTTGACAAAAGAAACTAAATTTCAAAATCCCAAACCAAATAGCCATAATAACCAAGATACAAGTTACAATAACCAAATAATATCCAAATTCAAAATTCAAATAAACAAACTCATTTATCACTTTTTGCCGGTTTGAGGATTCACCTCTTCAACGGTTGCCGTAAAAGAACCCCTGTGAAGCAATGCGACAACCCGCTCTCCCATTATAACGCCTGCGGCATCGGTGATAACAGAGCCGCCTTCTTCCCTGACGCAGATCGAGTAACCCCTCGCCAGCACGGATCGCGGATTGAGGACCCTCAGCCTGTCCCCCGTGTTCTTCAACCGCCGGTCCATGCCCTCGATAAGATGACCGGTCGCCGTGGACAACCGCCCTTCCATCTCGTCCACCGTCTGTGAATGCTGGTTGATTATATTAGAAGGCTCCTTGAAAACGTAATGATCTCTCAACCTGTCCACACTTGACTCCGCCCTGAGCATGATGTTGCCCATGCGTGAAGCGAGCCTCCTGGAACAGCCGTCCAGGGTTGTGAAAAGCTCGGCCCTCTTCGATATGACCATCTCCGCCGCCGCCGAAGGGGTCGGGGCCCTGAGGTCGGCGACAAAGTCGGAGATCGTGAAATCGATCTCGTGCCCCACGGCCGATACTACGGGAATGTGCGATTTAAAGATCGCCCTCGCGACCTCCTCTTCGTTGAAGGCCCACAGGTCTTCAAGGCTCCCGCCGCCGCGCCCGACAATGATAACGTCAACCAGATCGAGCGAGTTCAGGTGCCCGATGGCGCGCGCTATCTCGCCGGCGGCCGCATCTCCCTGGACGCGGGCGGGATAGAGTATCAGGTGAATGTTCGAGAAGCGGCGGTCCAGCACATTGAGGATGTCGCGTATCGCCGCGCCCGTCGGGGAGGTGACGACTCCGATCTTCGACGGCAACAGAGGTATCGGCTTCTTTCCCGCGGGATCGAAGAGGCCCTCCTTCTTCAGCTTCTCCTTGAGCTGTTCGAAGGCGAGCTGGAGCGCACCCAGGCCCTTCGGCTCGAGCTTGCGTATCTTGAACTGGTAGCTGCCGCGACGGTTGTAGACGCTTATGCCTCCTAATGCCACCACCGCGAGGCCATCCGTCAATTTGTACGGGAGGCCCTCCATGACCGCGCGGTAAATAACCGCCTGGAGCCGGCTCTCCCCATCCTTGAGCGTGAAATAGCAGTGCCCCGATGACGGGCGCCTTACGTTGGAAATTTCTCCCTGGACCCAAACCGAGGGAAAGCTCTCTTCGAGCAGAAACTTTATTTCCCGGGTTATTTCACTGACCGTGTAAACCTTGTCGTACTTGCTCAATGAAAAAGCTCCAATTATTCCTCTTCAAGCATCGTGAATCGTAAAAACCATTCACCATTCACTATTCACCATTCACTATTCACTATCCACCATCCACCTTGCCCGGCAAGCCTGGTGATATTCTCGATATCGAAATAGCCTTCCCGGTTTCCTCGTCCACGTCAATAATGGCCCCGCTCATCCGGACGTCCCCCCTGGCCACCTCGAACCTGGCCGGCTGACAGGTGAGAAAACGCTTAAGAACGGCTTTCTCGTCGACACCTATCACCGAGTCGTGCGCTCCCGTCATGCCCAGGTCGGTAATGGCCGCAGTTCCCCCCGCCATTATCCTCTCATCCGAGGTCTGGACATGAGTGTGTGTCCCGACCACGGCGCTCACACGTCCATCCAGGTAACGGGACAGGGCTACTTTCTCCGAAGTCGCCTCGGCGTGGAAATCGACTATTATCACCCCGGTACGCCGCTTCAGTTCACCGACGGCCCTGTCGACGGCCCGGAAGGGACAATCAGACGGCCCCATGAAGACCCTGCCCATAACATTGATGACGCCGACGGATCTTCCACCCCTGCTCTCAAAGACGGTCCACCCGCGGCCCGGAGAACCCGGAGGGTAGTTGGCCGGGCGCAGGAGCCTCATCTCCCCGTCGATAATCTTGTAGACCTCCTTGTTTTTCCAGATGTGGTCGCCCGACGTTATCGCGTCGACGCCGAAGCCCAGAAGCTCCTGCACAACGGCGGGCGTGAGGCCCGATCCCCCCGCGGCGTTTTCCCCGTTCGCCACGACGAAGTCCACGCCCCGCTCGCTCGTGAGCTGCGGGAGCAGATCGCCGATGGCCCGCCTCCCGGGCTTACCGACAATGTCGCCTATGGCAAGTATGCGAATCATCATTTTCTGCAATATAAACCAGCTACAGGTTGTACTTGTCTAATTTGAACGATGCACGGCTCCTCGTACTGCGTATTGCGTACAGCGTACATCGTTCTGTATGCGGCGGAAGTACGCATCAAAGGAAACGCAATACGCAGAACGCCGTACGCTCTACGATTTTTTATTTTGCGTACTCCACGGCGCGCGTCTCCCTGATGACGGTCACCTTAATCTGCCCCGGGTAGTCCATGTCCTTCTGTATCTGCTTCGTTATATTGCGGGCTATCATAATCGCCTCGTTATCAGTCACGCTATTCGGCTTGACCATCACCCTGACCTCCCGGCCCGCCTGAATAGCGTACGACTTCTCAACGCCCCTGAAAGCGTTGGCGATAGCTTCCAGCTTCTCGAGCCTCTTGATATATGCCTCGAGGGACTCCGATCGCGCTCCCGGTCGGGCGGCGCTCAGCGCGTCTCCCGCCGAAGCCAGGACGGCATAGATGCTCTTCGGCTCTGTGTCCTCGTGGTGGGCGGCTATAGAGTGAACAACCTCCGGCGACTCGTTGTACTTCTTCGCCAGGTCGGCCCCTATGATCGCGTGTGCGCCCTCAACCTCGTGGTCGACGGCCTTTCCGATGTCGTGGAGGAGGCCTATCCTCTTGGCCAGCTTGATGTCCAGATTGAGCTCCGCCGCCATGATTCCCATCACTATGGAAACCTCCTTCGAGTGAATGAGAACGTTCTGGCCATAACTGGCCCTGTATTTCAGGCGGCCGAGCAGCTTCACGAGCTCCGGGTGCAGCCGGTGAATTCCCGCGTCGAACACAGCCTGCTCCCCGGCTTCCTGGATCGCGGCCTCCGTCTCCTTGCGCACCTTTTTGACGACCTCCTCTATCCTGGCCGGATGAATTCGCCCGTCGGCAATCAGGCGTTTGAGGGCCGTGCCGGCAATCGCCCGCCTCACCGGATCGAAGCTGGAAAGGATAACTGCTTCCGGCGTGTCATCGATAATGATATCGACGCCGGTGGCCGCCTCGATGGCGCGGATGTTCCGCCCTTCCCGGCCGATGATCCGCCCCTTCATATCATCGCTCGGAAGGGCAACGGTAGATATCGTCACATCGGACACGAAATCCGCGGCGCACCGCTGGATGGCCAGGGCTATGATGTGCTTTGCTTTCTTTCCCGCGGTTTCTTTTGCCTCGCTCTCTATCCTGCGGATAAGAGCTGAAGTCTCGTACGTCACCTCTTCCTCCATTTTTGCCAGGAGCATTCTCTTCGCCTCCTCCCGGCTTATTCCCGCGATCCTCTGCAACCTGTTCCGCTCCTCATTGAGGACCCTGTCTATTTCCTTGGCCCTCTCATCAAGCTGTCTCGACCTGGCCTCCAGGGCTTGCCCCTGCTTTTTGATCTCCCCTTCTCTTCTCTCCAGCAGATCCACCTTCCGGTCCATATGCTCCTCTTTCTGGAGCACCCTCTTCTCGATCTGGAGGAGCTCCCGCTTCCTCCCGCTGATCTCCGTTTCCAACTGGGACCTCGCCCTGTGAATGTTATCCCGCGCGGTTAGCTTTGCCTCCCGGAGCATTGACTCGGCTTCTTTTTTGGCGTCATCGATGATTTTCTTGGCGGTCCTCTCGGCGGTTTCCACGTTTCGCCTGGCCAGACCGCGATACGCGATATAGCCGACGGCTACGCCACCACCGAACGCGAGCGCCAGCATGTAGATTGTGTCGTTCATTGTTTCCTCCGTTCACTGCAAACTCTTATTGTTCTTGTCTCCGACAGGATCACGTCTACCGCAACATCGTGATCCTCCTTTTCCAGGTCCTCAACCACTTGAAAGTCGAACGCCAGGGCGACCGTCAGCTGGCGTCTGCTTAAAGGGAGAAGGAGCTTGTCAAAATATCCCCATCCCGACCCCAGCCTGTTGCCGTGGCAATCGAACGCGGCGCCCGGGACAACGAACACCTCTATGTCGGATGGATCGAGGCCGGCGCTCACCGGCTCGAGGACGCCGTACCTGCCCGGCCTGAGGTCCGTGTCGAAATCCCCGATGGGCCCGAGCTCCAGGCTCCTTGTCGCGGGGAGCGCCAGCGGGGCGGCGACGCGCTTTCCATCCGCGATAGCTTTCCGGATGAGATCGTGCGTGTACACCTCGTTTTTCTTGGAAACGTAGATCATAACCGAGCGCGAAGCCGCGTACTCCGGCAGGGAAAGGAGCCTTTCCGATACCGGGACGCTTCTACGCCGGATCTCATCTTCATCGAGAGAGGCCCTTATGGCCCCCATCTCCTTCCGCGCTATTTTTTTTCTTTCAGCCGCTTCCAATATTCCAGCCTTTCCTTTATTACTTTTTCATATCCCCTGCCTGACGGCCGGTAGTACGCCCTTGATCCGGGCCGGCAGTCCTGGCCCGCGTACCCACCGGGTTCCCCGTGAGGGTATCTGTATCCCTTGCCGTGGCCGAGCTTTTTTGCTCCCCGGTAGCTCGCGTCCCTGAGATGTGCCGGGACCTCGGTCGCGGCTCCTTTCTCCACGTCGGAGAGCGCTTCCTCGATCGCCCTGTAGGACGCGTTGCTCTTCGGGGCCGTTGCAAGATAGACGGCCGCCTGGGCCAGCGGGATTCGTGCCTCCGGCATACCTATGAACTCGGACGCGTGGAGGGCCGCCTGGGCGACCATGATCGCGCGGGGATCCGCATTGCCGACATCCTCGGAGGCGCATATCAATATCCTTCTGGCGATGAATCGCGGGTCCTCCCCGGCGTGGAACATCTTCGCAAGCCAGAAGAGGGCTGCGTCGGGGTCGGACCCCCTCATGCTCTTGATAAAGGCGCTGATCGTATCGTAGTGCCCGTCCCCGGCCCTATCGTAATCGACATGCTTCACCTGCACCGAGTCCTCGGCAACGTCGAGATCTACACGGATTGCTCCGTCGCGGCCCGGCTCCGTAGTGAGAGCGCTTATTTCGAGGGCGTTGAGCGCCCTCCTTGCGTCTCCGTTCACCCTGGCTGCTATGTGCTCCAGGGCGTTCTCCTCCACCCGGACGCGGAGGCTTCCCAGCCCCCGCTCCCTGTCCGAGAGGGCCCTCTTGAGCACCTCCCTGATCTCCCCGGCGGAGAGGGGATTAAGCCTGAAGACCTGCGCTCTCGAGAGAAGGGGGGCGTTGATCGAAAAGCAGGGATTGTGAGTCGTCGCCCCTATGAGGGATACGGTTCCCTTCTCCACGTGTGGAAGCAGGACATCCTGCTGGGCCTTGTTGAAGCGATGGATCTCATCGATGAAGAGTATTGTCTTTTCGCCGGAGGTTTCAAGCCTGTGCCTTGCCATCGCGACGATGGACCTCAATTCATCGACGTTTGAGCCGACGGCGCTGACCTTCTCAAAGGCGCGGCGGGTGATCCTGGATATTACCTCGGCCAGCGCTGTCTTCCCGCAACCTGCGGGGCCGTAAAGAATAATCGAGCCGACGCGGTCAGCCCTTATGGCCCGGCAGAGGAGCCTCCCGGGGGCCAGGATATGTTTCTGCCCCACGAACTCGTCGAGGTTCCGCGGCCTCATCCTGCTGGCAAGAGGCTCATTGCTGTTCTTTTTCACTTTTGAAAATAGCTCCATATCGAAAAAAACGCCCTGCACGCTATCGCCGGGGCGGCAGCGTACCCTTCCGGGGCCGCGTCCGCCGGGGAGGTCCCTCTCCCGCGGGAGAATCCGGGCCTCCGGGCGAATGCCGGCTCCATGGTACGTCGCCGCTCTACGAATGCGGCAGGGCCATATGTTAAGTTTATTAAAAAGAGGTCAGCCGACCAGTTCCGTCTCGATTAAACCAAGTAGAGAATCTATTCTCTCTACCAGAGCCTTCCTCCTCTTTTTCTCGATCCGCCGCAGGCACAACAACTCCTCGGCAATATTCAAACAAGCGAGCACCGCCACCCTCCCTGACGGGAGGCCCTCCACCTCGCGGGAGAGCTCGTTCATCTTATTATCGACAAAAGACGCGACCTCTTCGACAGAGCTGCCGTCGCCCTCGGCGGCGATCGGGTACTCCCTCCCAAAGATGGTGACTTTGATAACCTGGCTCGCCTTTCTCATTCAATATCGAGACTTGTCTCCTTCTCGAACACTATGACCCTGCCTAATCCTTCCTTATTATGCATCCCAGCTCATTTACAAGCAACTCACAGAGAAGTTGATGCGTCTCGTTAACCTCCTTGTCTGTTAACGTTTTATTGTCAGATCGATAAATCACCGATATTGCAAAGCTCTTCTTCCCGGCTGGAATCTGTCCCCCCCGGTAGAGATCAAAGAGCTTTACTTCCTTAAGCATATCATGGCCCGCTTCCCTTATCAATGCATCCACCTTTCCGTACGGCAGGTCCTTATCGACGATCATCGCGATATCCCTCCTGATGGAGGGATACCTGGGAAGAGGGGTATGCCGGGGCGCCGCAGGAATCACGCTCTCCAATGCATGCAATTCAACCTCGGCGATAAACACGGGACAATCCAAGCCGTAATTTCTTGCGACGCCGGGATGAACCCTGCCGAAGACACCGAGAAATACCCCGCCGACGGATATCGAGGCCGCCTGGCCGGGGTGATACATTGGACCGCGGTGCCTCTTCACCTCGCACGGGCCTATGCCGAGGGCGTCGAGGAGCGAACAGACTATTCCCTTTATGGCGTAGAAACCGGGGGAGGGCCCCTGCGACCATCGATTGCCCATCAGGGCTATCCCGGCGCGATCACTCTCCCCTTCATCGGGGCCGTACACCCTGCCGATCTCGAAGATTGACACTTCGGCAGCTCCCCTGTTGGCATTTGTCGCCAGAATACCGAGGAGGCTGGGGACCAGCGTCGTCCTCATGCGGTTGTGCTCCCTGCTCACCGGATTCAGGATATCAATGCTCTTGCGGAGGGGATTATCGGCGGGCAGCATAAGCTTGTCGAAATCTTCCCCGGACATAAAGCTGAAGGCGTTCACTTCGTCAAGGCCGAGGCCGGTGAGAATGCACCTCAGCCTGGCGGCGAGCAGCATCCTCGGGGACCTCCCCGTGCCGCACATTCTCACCTCCGGTATGGCAGGGGTTATGGAATCGTACCCGGAGATCCTGGCCACCTCCTCGACAAGGTCTATCTCGCGCCGGATATCATTTCTGAAAGACGGGGGGCGAACGAAGATGTCCCCTCCGGCCTCCTCTACGGCGAATGAAAGCCGCGAGAAGATATCCATCATCTCCTCCTTCCGGTACTCTCTCCCCAGAACCCGGCTCATGGTACCCATCCTCAAAGTTATACGGGCGCGGGCCGGCTCCCGCCGGATGATATCGACCCGCCCGCGCCCTGTCTCGCCGCCGGCTATATCAGCTATCAGCCGGGCCGCCCGGTCGAGGACAAGGGGAATCGAATCGAAATCCACTCCCCTCTCAAACCGGAATGACGATTCCGTCGTTAAGTTGAGCTTCTTCGCCGTCCTCCGCACGCACCGCGGCTCGAAGTTCGCGCATTCCAGCAGAACCCTCCTCGTGCTCCCGGACACTTCCGTCTCATGCCCCCCCATCACGCCGGCGATGGCCACGGGACCCGAATCATCCGCTATAACCAGCATCTCCTTCGAAAGGAGCCTCTTCCGGCCGTCAATGGTGACTATCTCCTCGGCGTCCCCGGCACGCCGCACTGCTATCCCGGGGGTGAACAGCCTGTCCAGATCAAAGGCATGGAGGGGCTGACCGAGCTCGATGAGGACATAGTTGGTCACGTCCACCACGTTGTTGACGGGGCGGATGCCGACCGCTTCAAGCCTCTTCCTGAGCCACCCGGGTGATTCCCCGATGACGACGCCCTCCACCACGCGGGCGGCATACCGCGGGCAGACGTCCTCCGCATCAACGCTTACGGTGATCCTGCTCGCCGTGTCCCAGCCGGCTTCCTCGAGGGGCGCCGTCGGCATCGTCACGCCACAGCCCGTAATCGCCGATAACTCGCGGGCGATGCCCAGGACGCTCAGGCAGTCGCCCCTGTTGGGCGTCACGTTCACGTCGTAGAGCGCGTCCCCGCCGCCGATCTCCTCGAGCTTCTCTACCTCGAGGCCCGCCATGGTGAGGCGCTCGGCGGCCTCGGCCGGCTCCATGCCGGTCCTGACGAACTCCTCCAGCCATTTGTGAGTAACCTTCATTGTTTCAGTACTTCTTGCCTTGGAGTTTCCGCCCTTTAAAAAATTTATTTTGCCACTAAGACACAAAGGCACAAAGGAAGTAATCCATGCTCAATAGTGACTGCATAACTTAAATTGTTAATTTCGATCATGGGCCATCTTTTTCCTTAGTGTCTTCGTGGCAATTTCCCTTCTCATTTCATTTATTCCCACTGCAAACACGTCTTAAAACTGTCTGATGAAGCGTATGTCGTTATCGAAGAAGAGCCGGATGTCGTCGATGCCGTACTTCAGCATGGCAATTCGCTCGATCCCCATTCCGAAAGCGAAACCCTGGAATCTGCCGGTGTCGTACTTCACGGACTCCAGAACGCTGGGATGGATCATTCCCGCGCCAAGAATCTCAAGCCATCCGGCCCCGCCGCAGAGGCGGCAGCCGGCACCGCCGCATGAAACACAGGATATGTCTATCTCCGCCGACGGCTCGGTGAAGGGAAAGAAGCTCGGCCGGAACCGCAGCTTCACGTCGGGAGAAAAGATACCGTGAACGAAAGCCGTGAGAACGCCCTTGAGATCGGCAAACGTGACTTTTTCATCGACGAGAAACCCCTCCACCTGGTGGAACATCGGTGAATGGGAGACATCCGCGTCGCACCGGTAGCACTTCCCCGGCGCGATGACCGCGAGCGGAGGGTCGCGCTCCTCCATGATCCTTATCTGGGCCGGCGAGGTGTGGGTCCGCAAAAGCTTCCCCCCGCTGAGGTAAAATGTATCCTGCATGTCGCGGGCGGGGTGGTCCGCCTGAAAATTCAGTGCCTCGAAGTTGTAGTAGTCCGTCTCTATCTCAGGGCTATCGACGGCAGTAAACCCCATGGAGGCGAATATCCGGATCACCTCGTCGAATACCCTGGTTATGGGATGAAGCTTTCCGGGATATTTCATCCCTGCCGGGAGGGTGACATCGACCTCCTCGTCCTTCAGCCTCTTCACTTCGAGGTTTCCGGCGAGTTCCCCCGACCTTGCGCCCAGAAGCTCCGTTAAAGCAACCTTACAGTCGTTGGCAAGCTTGCCGGCCTTCGGACGCTCCCCCGGCGGCAGCAGGCGGAGACCCTTGAGGATCTCCGTGATCTCCCCCTTTCTCCCGAGATACCTGGCCCTGACCGACTCGAGCGCAGGCAGGCCCTCGGCCCCGCGTATATCGGATTCGGCCTGTTGCCTGATACGCTCTATCTTTTCAGCAAAATCCATGACTGCACCGGTCCCCTGTCACCCGTGCCCTTACTCTTACTCGTAATCGAACGCCCCATCTTTAAATACCGCATTCACACGTGATCGGATATATCAGGAGTCAGAGTAAGATTAAGAATCCAAGAGCCGAAGAATGGAAATGTCCGGGCCGGCCCGCCGTAGCCGGGGCCCGGCTCCGGGTCCCCGCACCCCGCGCTAGACGGAGCCCTTCTTGGCTACCTTGACCAGCTCGGTAAAGACGCCTTTATGGAGCACCGCCAGGTCAGCAAGTATCTTCCTGTCCAGCGAAACCCCGGCCTTCTTTAAACCGGCTATGAACTTGCTGTAGGATATCCCGTGTTTCTCGGCCCCGGCGCCTATTCTTGTTATCCAGAGGGACCTGAAGTCTCCCTTTTTCTTCCGCCGGGCCACGTACGCGTCTCGCCCGGCCCTGTCCACGGCCTGGGTCGCGGAGCGATACAGGTTGCTCCTGCCGCCGCTGTATCCTTTGGCAAGCTTTATCCTCTTCTTTCTCCTCTTCCTGGAAGCCGGAGCTTTTTTGACTCTTGACATCTTTTTCTCCTCACATGCTAATTTCCATAGGGCAGCTTTATCAAGATCCTCTTGGTGTCCGCCGCGCTGATCATCTTGCCCTTTCTGAGATTCCTCTTTCTCTTCCGGTTCTTCTTGGTCATGATGTGGCTGGCGCCGGCGTGACGGCCCATCACCTTCTTGCGGCCGGTCACCTTGAAGCGCTTTGCCGTCATCCTGCTTGTCTTCATCTTCGGCATCGTTACTGCCCCCCTGTCGGACTGATATACAATATCATATTATTCTTTCCGGCCCACTTCTTATTGCCCTCCGGCGCACCGAGGCCGGAGAGGTCATTAACGAGCCTGGTCATGACCTCTTCGCCCAGCTCCTTGTGTTGGAGTTCCCTTCTTCTGAACCTCAGCGTCAGCTTTACCTTGTAGCCCTTCTCCAGGAACTTAATGGCGCGGTTCAGCTTGATCTCGTAATCGTGCTTGAATATGCGGGGCCGGATCTTTATCTCCTTGAGCTTGTCCGCGTGATGCTTCTTGCGCGCTGTCCGATTTTTTTTCGTCTTGTTATATCGATACTTGCCGAAATCCATTATCTTGCAGACGGGAGGATTGGCTTCCGGCGCGACTTCCACGAGATCCAGCTCGCACTGTTTGGCCAACTCCAGAGCCTGGATAAGAGGAAGAATGCCGATCTGCTGACCGTTTCGGTCGATCGTCCTCACTTTATCGGCCTTGATCTGTTTGTTGATTCTGGCTACTTTCTGACTGCTTGTTCTAGCGAACTTCGAAATTGCCATCACCTCCCTTGGACTGCTGTTTTCATTTATTGTTCACTTCAACCTTAATTGAGACGATCAGATCCTTGATCGTCGCCCCGGACTGCTTGCCCTTTCCGTACCTCCGTACCGCCAGCTCTCCCGACTCCTTCTCCCTGTCGCCGACTACGAGCATGTAGGGTATTTTCAAGAGCTCGGCGGCCCTGATCTTGGAGCCAACGGTCTCGTTTTTCGAGTCCACTTCCACCCTCAAGCCTTCCCTTTCCATTTCCGCCTTTAGATTTTGGGCGAAATCGCGATGCCGTTCCGCGACGGTGATCACCCTCGCCTGGACGGGAGAAAGCCATAAAGGAAGGTCCCCCGCGTAGTGTTCGAGAAGAACGGCCAGGAACCGTTCAACGGATCCGAAAACCGCCCGGTGGATCATGGCGGGCCTGTGTTTGTTCCCGTCACTCCCCACGTAGTGAAGATCGAACCTCTCGGGCATGGAGAAATCGACCTGGATCGTCCCGCACTGCCAGCTCCTCTTCAGGCAATCCATAATATGAAAATCGATCTTCGGCCCATAGAATGCTCCCTCGCCCTCGTTCACCGTGTAGGAGATCCCCACCTCGTCGAGGGCGGCGCGAAGAGCCAGGGTCGCCTCAATCCAATCTTCATCCCTCCCGATAGACCTCTCGGGCCTGGTCGATAGCTCGACCATGTATCCGCTGAAGCCCATGACCTCGTAGCAGTGAACGAGCAGCCCGATAACCGATACTATCTCGGTTTTCAACTGCGACGGCAAGCAGAATATGTGGGCATCGTCGATCGCGAAGCTCTGGACGCGAAACATTCCGTGCAGCACTCCGGAGAGCTCTCTTCTGTGAACAACGCCTATCTCCGCCACGCGAAGGGGGAGGTCCCGGTATGAGTAGTGCTTCTCCTTGAAGAGCAGGAGGCATCCCGGGCAATTCATGGGCTTGACAGCAAGGCTCTCGCCGTCCACCTCGGTGAAAAACATATGCTCCTTGTAGTTGTCCCAGTGGCCGCTCCTGTGCCAGAGTTCTTCCCGCAGAATAAACGGTGTGGCTATCTCGGAATAACCGCGCTTCCTGTGCTCTTCCCGCCAGAAATCGACGAGAAGCCTGTACAGAACCAGCCCCCGGGGATGGTAGAACGGGAAGCCCGGCGCCTCCGGGTGGAAACTGAAGAGGTCCAGCTGGCGGCCGAGCTTCCTGTGGTCCCTCTTCTTCGCCTCCTCCCTGATGCGGAGGAACTCCGCCAGCAACCCGGCGTCGGGGAAAGCCGTGCCGTATATCCGGGACAGCATCTTTCTCTTCTCGTCGCCGCGCCAGTAAGCGCCCGCAACGTTCAGCAGCTTGTAGGCCTTAACCTCGCCGGTGCTGCCCAGATGCGGTCCCCTGCAGAGGTCGATGAAATCGCCGCTCCTGTACACGCTGACTCGATCATCGGGTATCCCGTCCAGTATCTCGACCTTGTACGGCTCGCCCCGGTCACTGAAAAGCTTCCCGGCCTCCACCCTGTCCATATCGAGGCGCTCGAAGGGATAATCGGCATCGATAATTTTCGCCATCTCGCGCTCTATCCTGTCGAGGTCGTCGGCAGAGAATGGTTTTTCCGCATCAAAGTCGTAGTAGAAACCATCCTCTATCGGGGGGCCGATGCCGAGCTTGACTTCGCCGAAGAGATTTTTCACGGCATGGGCCATGATATGGGCCGTGCTGTGACGGTAGATATCGAGCCTTTCGCCGGGGGGTGCCTTCTTATTTGCCATAAATTCAGAGTATATAAACTGGTGGGCGATACTGGACTTGAACCAGTGACCTCTTGCGTGTCGAGCAAGCGCTCTAGCCAACTGAGCTAATCGCCCACATAGTGATATTTTAGTATTTTCAGAGTACCGTTTTCCTGAAAGCAAAAGATAGTACGGTTGCCGGGCCGTGTCAACAATGAATGCAAGTATCCGCCGCAGTGTTACGAAGTAACGCGATCATGCGACCTCATATTCATTACCGGGTTCCGGGCGCTTCAGCGGCTATGCTGAAGACATCCATGGCGGTCAGGAGCACAGGCCGAGGGAGATGCCTTCCTCATCAGACGCCGAGCACATCGCAGATCTTGGTAAATACCGGCCCCCACCCCACCAGGAACTCGGTAAGCAGGATTAAAAGGATGAGGACCAGGACCGCCACGCCGCACACGATCAGCGTCTTGCCCACATACTGGGGCTCGGAATCCTCTTCTTCATCCTCAATCTCGACGTATACTTCTTTAACTTTCGGAGTCTCTTCCTTCATGATCGTCCAGATAAAGTATCCTGGCGCAGTTCTCGCACAAGATCGGTTTTTCGCTTACCCTGATTTCGTCAACCGTGTGGCGCGGCAGATTCGTATAGCAGCCCTGACAGACGTCATCCACAACCAGAACGATTGCCCGGCTCCCGTAATGACTCAGGATCTTCTCGTACCTGGCCATGAGGAGCTGGTCCACTGATGAGCCGATAATCCTCTTCTCCCCATCCAGGCGATGAATCTCTGCAGTAACCCGGCCCTTATCCCTGTCCAGGTTCTCTGCGGCCTTCGCGATCCCGGCTTCCATCTCCGCTACGGACTTATCGCGTTCTTTGATCTCGCTGTTGACCCTCTCTATATCTTCCATGAAGTTGAGAATCCTGTCCTCGATGTCCGTGCACGCCTCCTTCAGCACCCCTATCTCCCTCTGCAGCGCCTGGTATTCCTTGTTGGTCTTGAGCTGGAAAAGCTGAAGCTCCAGCTTCTTGACCGATTCGAGTTTCGAGTCCAGGTCAAGCTGACCCTCATCCCTCGACATCGCCATCTTCCTGCGCTCTTCCCTCCTGCCCTCCAGTTCCCTCTTCGTCCGGTCGAGAATCCCCTCCCGCCGCGAGAGGTCGGCGATAAGCTTCTCCTCCTCCTCCCTGAAAGACAGGATCTCCGCATCCCTCCGTTGAATCTCCAGTAACCTGGCAATGTCGTCGAGCATAGGACGGCTAATTCTGCCAGAGGGATTCCCGGCTGTCAATGATTTGGGAATAATACTTTATCCCGCCAAATAAAAAATGAGCCTGCCCTCCGGCATTGAAAACGGAGGGCAGGCTCATTTTATGTGGTGGGCGATACTGGATTTGAACCAGTGACTTCCACCTTGTGAAGGTGGCACTCTCCCGCTGAGTTAATCGCCCTATAAATTAGCTCGCTCTGCTCGCCAATTTATGTGATCTAGTTGATAAGGATGACATGCTCTCATTTTTCATTCCTGCGAAAGCAGGAATCTATTCTCATATTTCAAATTCTATTATGACACAGCCTGAGAATGAGGGAACAAATAAATTTGCTAAGGAAGTGAGCGAATTTATATACTAGGGGAACTATGAGGAAAGTCTTTTTCACTTTACTGCTTTCGTTCACCCTCTTTTCCTTTCTTTCGCACCGTGCTGCTGCGGACATGGCCACCGTTTCATCAGAGGCCGAATATGACAATTTTATTAATAAAATTGTAAACCTCATCGCCATGAGGCAGGAGCTCTCTGCCGACTTCGAAAAAGAGAAGCGCATCGGCGAGGCCGGAAGGGTCCTGAACGAGGTGGTCCGCATCGAGAACGAGCTTGATGCGCTCGGCGTGGACTGGAGGAGTTTCCTGGAGCCCGGTGGAAAGAGCGCCGGGTGCGCCTTCGTGAAGAACACCTTTTTCCTGCCGGCGATCCACTTCGCGAACCTCCCCAGGCACATCGCAAAACTGTTCGGGCGCACGGCAAGGGCAAGCGACGTCGCGGCGGGCGGGGAGGTGCTAGATTCGGCCTTCTTTATCAATAGGGAAATTGAATCCTTTTCCCCCTCTGATATCGCCCGCATGGCCGGCCGGAATAAACCCCGGGGAAGGATCACGCCTCTCGAAGAAAAAATACCCGGACGGGCGGCCCGCTTCTTCTGCGAGGACGAGGAAGGAAGATGCTTCCTCCTGGGGTTCGATCCTCCGGGAATGGAAGAGCAGGCGACGGGCGCGGCAGTGATAGGTTCGACAATCGCCCGGCTCCTTGGGTACAACGTGCCGGTGAGCGCTATCATCACGGTCGAGGGGACGGGCAACGAGCGCTTCGACGGGAGGCGGGCGGCCGCCACGGAGCTCGTTCCCGGGGCCGGCGGTCCCTGGAGCTGCTACGGTTTCCGCGACAGGCGCGAGATAAGGGCATCGAAGGTGTTTGCCGCGTGGATAAACAACACCGGCTGGGTGGACCACAATACGATTATCAGCTCCTTCAGGGTCGGCGACGTAGGCCTCCATCGTTATTACGTCGACAATTTCGACAGCTCGCTCGGCAGCGCGGGGATGCGGCCGAAACTGCCGAAGGACGGCTGGGAGCACTCGTTCGACCTCGGCGTTATCGCGTCGACACCCATGCGCTTGCTCCTCAAGCCCTTCGGGCTGTGGCGCGAACGGTACAACAGAGGGGCCAAACCCCTAGACAGCGCAGTCGGCCTTTTCGACGGCAATGTTGACCCGGCCCGCTTCGAGGCCGAATATCCCAACATGGCGTGGCGTTACATGACGACGGAGGACGCTCTCTGGGCGGTCAATCTTATAAGCCGGTTCACGCCCGGGCAAGTCGGGGCGATAGTCGACCTGGCCGTGTACAGCGACCCCGATGACGCGGAGTATGTCAAGGAGACACTGCTCCGGAGGCGGAAAAAGATAATGGAGCACTATCTCGGCAAGAGGATAAAATGATAAAGAAGGACCACCTGCAGAAAGCGTCGGGGTATATCGGGCTGGGCATGTACGAGGATTGTATCTCCGAGCTGGAAAAAGCCATAGCCCTCGACCCCCGCGATGCCGACCCCTTTTTCATCAAGGCGGAGTGCCTGCGGGAACTGAAGCGGTACAAGGAAGCCATCGCCGCCTATGAGCGCTCCCTCGGTCTCGGGGGCAGCGTGCTGGAGAATTCCGTGGGACTCGGATGGTGTTTCAAGCGGACGGCCAACCTGGATAAAGCGATAGAGACTCTCGCCAGGGCCATCGAATCGGAGGGAGAGGTCCCGATTCTCTGCTACAACCTGGCGTGTTACTACTCTCTAAAGAATAAAGCGGACACCTCGTTGAAACTACTGGAGAGGGCGACCCGGCTTGACCCGAGATTCATCGAGCTTGCCGGTACCGAAAACGACTTCGATAACATCAGGGAGAATCCAGGATTTAAAACCTTAACGGGAGCTTAGTAGTAGGTTTTTTACTATTCTCCTGTTCATTTTATCATTCTTTTCTCTGCGCCCTTTGCGCCTTTGCGGTTCATTATTCGCATTTCGTACAGATCTTTAAGAAAAATTAACTTTCAAGGTCATTTGACTCTCGTCAATAAATCCGTCGCCTGTTTTATGAACTGGCTCTTGGATACCAGGAAGACCGTGTCGGCCTCCTTGATAACATAGTTGCCCCTGGGGATGAGAAACTCCCCCTCTTCCTCCCTGTCGACATCGATAACAACCACGTCGTGCTTGTTCTTGACCAGCTTCTTGGTGATCTCGCTCCCGATGAGCCCCGCGCCCGCAACGATGATAAACATGTACTACCTCCTTGCTAAAGCCGAATAGCGAAGAATCCGGATATTGAACGGAGGGGGGTCCTCAGGCGGTAGGTCTCCCTGCGAATCAGCTTGGCCATGATGGCGATGCGGAGCACCTTGATGCCCCCGGCAGTGGAGCCGACGCAGCCCTTGATCACCCTGTAGTGGATAAGGAAGTTTGTGCCTCCCAGGATCATTCCCGCAATAAGGATATACTCGATCAGGACATAGTTGGGGTAGCCGGCAAGGCGGTAGTACCCGATACTCGCGTCGTGCGGGGAGAAGCCTCCCGGGGAGAGAGCTGTAAATGCCTGGCAGATGCCGTCGAACGGGGACATGCCCGCTGCAATGAGGCTTATGGCAACGGCAGCAGGAATGCGAGCAGTATTCTATAACCCGGGAACAGCTCACCGCTGAAGAATGCGACCACAAGCGGCGAAAGGATTACAAAGCCCAGGACAGTGAGGAGAGAGCCCAGAACGTGGAGGACAACGTGCAGCGTTTGAAAGCGGTTACGCATGTTTTCGTATTGCGTTGTGCGTATCGCTCTGTTTCGTGCCGGCAAAGCTGCTCGCGCATTTGCGTCGCTTCAATAATAGCTTATCGGCCGCTAAGACGAAAGCCGCACGATCGCAATAATACATACAATGTGGGCGACCTGGTCGCCGATGTTCACGGCCCACCACCGCAGGCGGTTTATCCGCCACCAGTCCCCCCGGGCGCGTCCGGAGATGATTGTCCCCTTCGGTATGGTAGCCACGCCGTCCCTGTAAACCACCGGCTCTATCCGGACCCGTACGTAATCTACTGCGAAGTGGCAGGCGCCGACGGCGGCGGCGATGCCGATACAGGCGCGGGACCGCCATCCGAGAATAAAAAGATAAGAAACGAAGGTGACAATCAGGCAGTGCCCGATCAGACATCCCAACCGTTTTATCCCACTGCTCTTCCTCTTCGCCCGGCTGAGCCAGGCCGGGTTCAGAAGAATATCTGAGATGAAGTGAGCCGCGACGAGGCCGAAGAAACGGTAAAGGAAAAGATTACGGTCCATTTTCTAACCGTAAAACCCACTCGTTAATTAACGAAAAAAAGAAAAAAATATCCACTTATCCCGGCTTCGCCGGGGACTTTTGCCACTAAGACACCAAGGCACAAAGAAGAATAATTATTATTTGCTTTTCTTCGTGTCTTCGTGCCTTTGTGGCTAATTTAAATAACAAATTCCTATACTATCCAGTTATTAATTATTGGCCTTTTTCCCGGACTCTTCTTCAGCTTTTCGGGCTTCTTCAGCCTTGATTCTGTTTTCCAGAAGACCGATCTTGACCTTCGATTGACGGTTGATGGTCGCGTTCGGGCCGTCCTCTTCAGGGCAGAGGGAGACGGCCTTCCCGTATAGAAAGAGCGCCTCCCGGGCCTTCCCCTCTCTTTCGAGCTTGCTTGCCAGGACGAAAAGCTTGAACCCCCTCGCGCAAGCGCTTAACCTCGCGTTGTTCACTATATCGAGATAGTCATCATGGAGGGCGAGGCCGGGAGGAGCATCCTCGATCAGCGGCTCCTCTTTTTTCTCCGCCGTTACGGCAGTCGGCGCGACCCGTGTCGCCTCCTGCGCGGGCTCTTCCGGCACTCCCGCATCCCTCAGCAGCTGGGCCAGTTTCATCCGCGTCAGCTCGTTGTTGGGCCGGTACTTGATCGCCTCCCGGAGGACGGCGATAGCCTCGTTGTTCCGCCCCTTGAACTCGAGCTGCAGGGCGATGGAAAAGAGCTCCCTGTGTTTTATGAGATCGGTAAGCTTGACGTTGTTTATGATCTCCACGCACTTAGCCGGCAACTCAACGGGGAGAGGGGTTGGCGTGGGGACAGGCGTCGGGACCTCTGTCGGTGTCGGGAGAGAGGTCGGCGTATACGTGGGTGACGGAGTAATCTCTCTCGCGAGAGGCGGCTCGATAACCCCCGGCCGCCGGAACGTCCCGCAACCCGTGAAGAGAAGCTGGGCAAACGCGGCCAGAAGGAGAACGTTCCGTATTCCCTTCACAGCTTCCAGGTATCCCCCATATCCGTTACGAGGATTGCCTGGAGCTGTTTTCCCCCCGTCTCGACCCTGACAAGCTTTCCCCGTATTCCCAGCCTGTCCCCGCACCTGTATTCGCCCTTGGAGCCCCCATGGTAGATGATGAGCATGATCTCCTTGAAGGAGGGGGAGTCGGCGGACTCGACTTCCTCGAGTTGAAGGATGGACGGCATATAGCTATTGTGCAGGTCGTCGCAGACCCGCCCTGTGTAACGGCACGCTTCCTTCTCCACCTCCATGGTGAAATCGGCGAGGGGTATCTCGTCCTTCTCCGAGTAGCAGAAAAACGGGCAGATGACGTTCCCGTTATCGTCGTAGAAGCGGATCGCCCACTTCATCCCCATCTCGATCACCTGCCTGGAGGGGTCCTTTGTTATCTCGTAGATCCTGTCCACTATTCTCCTGTTGGACCGGGTTGTCCCGTAAAATATCAGGTCGAAGTCGTGTATGTTTTTCAGGTTGCCCAGGGATATGGACCCCGTGCAGCCGATCGAGGCGGGGTCTATATCGAACGCTTCCGATATTTCCAGGATGGATTTATCCGCGTACGGCAGCCGTTCCCGGACCTTCAGCAGCGACCTCCTCGGCGGCGCCCACCCTATGAAATCCCCGGTGTTGAAGCGGCACTTGTTCTCCGCGTAAAGAGGTTTATCAACGTGGAGGCCGGGGTCTATACGGCGGTAGATCCCGATCTGCTCCTGGAAAGGGATCCATTCGTCGTCCTCTTCGCCGTACCTCTTGATGATGCTGGCGTACCTTGTGCCGAATATGGTCTTCGTGCCCTTGCCGTCGGGAACGTAAACGATATTGCCGATCATGGCGCCTGGCGGGTGGCAGTAGCCCTCCGAGAAGGCGAGGAGACCGTCGTTCCGGACGAAGAACGTCGCGTCCCGTACCTCGTCGAGCTGATCCATCCCGACAATGAAATCGCGAAAATCCGCGTCGGCGGACACGCCTTCCATCAAAACACTGTTGTCACAGCCGTATATCATACGATCTTCGTTACATCCTCGAGATTGGTGACCATTACCGCCCCGAACCGCTCCCTTACCTCCGAGCCTCCGTCGCCGTAGGTTGTCACGCCCCCGAAGTGGCCGTTCGCGCAGAGATGGTCGCCTTCGACATAATCGCCCCGCTCCCCGCCGTGGTACAGGATGAGCTTCAGTTCCCCCTGATAGCTCTTTCCGTTTATTTTGGCGGATTCCAGCACGAGCACGGTGGGGTTAAAACAGTTGTGGGTGTCGTCGCAAACCACACCCTCAACCACGACGGGACCGCAATCCTCGAAACTGAAATTCCGCAACGGGGCCGCATCGAGGTCCAGGTAGGAGAAGAAGGGGCAGACCATGATTTTCTCGCCGCCGTACCGCTCCCAGAACCTCAGCGGCCAGAACTTGCCGAACTCGAACACTTTCCGTTCCTCTTTCTCCTCGGTGAGCTTGTAGATAAATTTGACGATCCTCCTGATCTCCTTCACCGTGGCGTAAATGACATAGTCGACATCGTGGGGATTGGCGTAGGTTCCCAGCGAGAGCGACCCGGACACGCCGATTTGCGCGGGCTCTATCTGGAGGAGTTCCGCCGTCGCCTCGGTAACTTTAGCGATGGACATGGCCGCCGGGTCCGAATCCGCGCGCTCGATTATCGCCCTCAGGGAATGGCGCGGGGGGAAGTGAGAGACGAACGTGTTTACGGGAACGAGGACCTTGTACCTGGCGTAAAAAGGCTTCGGCACATCGAGCGACGGATCGACTTTCAGATACTCCCTGAGCTGGAGCGGGTAGAAAAGCCGGAGAGGCTGCGTCGCCATAATGGGCTTTGTCACGTTCTCGTAGTCGGCCCCGAATATATTTTTGTAAGCATAGTCCGGGGCGTTCCCCCTGTTGGGGACGAAAACGATATGGGAGAGGAGTCGCCGCTCATCCGGCGGCCTGTTTGGCTCGTGGCAGTATCCCTCCGAGAAAGCGAAAGTACCGTCTTCCCTAAGGAAATATGTTGCGTCCCGGATCTCTGCCAGATCATCGACGGGTACGGCAAAAGAGGAGTATTTTTCACTCCCCATCATCTTTTTCATCGTTTCCATAATGTAGACCACCCTCCTGTGGGTGAGAGATTATGCACTACGGCCGAACGCCCGTCAACCCGAGAAGAAGACATATAAATAACCGGGGATCCGAAAAGATAATCCAATAGAAAAGACGGGCGGTTATTCGGGGACAATGCGGGAATAGATAATGCGAAGCCCCTCGAGGGTGAGGAGGGGATTAACAATAACATCATAATCGATTGCCTCGGCGACCATCTCTGAGCCGCCGCCCGTGAAGACTATACGCCCCTCCAGCCCTGACTCCCCGAGCTCTTTTATCACACGCTCGATCAAGCCGCACACCCCGAAGTAGATGCCGGCGCGGATCGCATCCTCGGTGGACTTGCCGATAACGCTTACCGGCTTCCACCTCTCGACACGTGGAAGGAGGGCGGTCCCCTCGGAGAGGGCCTCCGAGGCCATGTCCAGGCCGGGGGCTATCACGCCCCCCAGATAGACGCAATCGCCGGATACAATATCAAAGGTTATCGCCGTTCCGAAATCAACGACGATGGCCGGGCAGCCGTAGAGGTTACATGCTGCTGCGGCGTTGGCAATCCTGTCGGCTCCCACCTCGGACGGGTCGGCGTAATCGATGCGGATGCCCGTGTCGGTCTCGTGGTTCAGAAAAACCGGCGCGACCGAGAGACGCTCCCGGCAGAGCTGTTCCAGGAAGGGGTTAAGCGACGGGACAACGCTCGCTATTATTGCGCCGCCGATATCCACGCCGGGAATGGAGCCCGGCAGGTCGCCAAGCCCCTCATCGAGCCCCTCCGGCGAGGACGGCATCTTCCGGTGATCGATAATTTTAGCCGCGTCCGCGATGCCCGCGTGAACCGTTTTATTCCCCACATCGATTACATGAAAACGTCGCTCTGCATCCATTGTCTCATCTATTGGGACTTCTTCCTCCCAATACCTCATTTACAAAGATCGAATTAAAAAGCTTATCCGCTTTCTCCCGGTCCAGCCTTCTCAGAATATCGTACTCCTCCAAGGCCGATCTCGCTTTCCCCAAACTCAAATAAACCATTCCCAGGCCGTAGTGGGCACTGGAATAATCGGGATTGATGAGAATTACCTGATTGAAAGCTTCGATCGCATCATTATGGCGTCCCAGTTTACCGTAAGTCACACCCAGCAGGTAGTGCGCGTCAGTATCATCGGGCCTGTTGTCTACGACACGGTTGAAGGCCTCGATCGCTTCGCTGCGGCGGCCAAGCTTAGCGTAAGCCACACCCAGTTTGTAGTGCGCATCGGCATCGTCGGATATCAAGCGGATCGCCTGCTTGTAGGCCTCTATCGCTTCCAGGTAGCGTCCGAGCTCAGAGTAAGCCTCCCCCATATTGTAATATACGCCGTCGACATCGGGCATGATACGGATCGCCTGCTTGTAGGCTTCTATCGCTTCCTCGTGTCGCCCGAGTTTGGAGTAAGCCATGCCCAGTCTACAGTATGCCACAGCATCATCAGGCCTGATGCGCACCGCCATCTTGTGGCGGCAAAGCTCAATATTCGCTTCTTCTTCCTTATCGATTATAGCAAACAGCCTGTTGGCAAGCTCCTTGTCCAGTTCCTTTAATGCTTTGCATTCATCCGAGGCCGAGACAAGATTACCGGATAGCAAATAAGCTACTGCCAGACCATAGCGAGCCATGGCATCATCCGGCTGGATACGGATAGCTTCCCTGTAGGCTTCTATCGCGTAATGATAGCGACCGACCATGGCATACTTCACACCGCTATTGAAGTGGGCCCTCGCCGTTTCCGAGGCGACCGGGTCGAGAGGCCGGCGTTCACCCTCGTCTTTTCCCCTCCATCCAACAGAACACCCCGAAGAAAAGAAGCACTGCCCGAGCGCAACAGCGATCAGGACTTTTACAGCAGTACTCCTCATTTTATCACCTCAGATATCACAACCCTCTCCTCGGCCGCTACTTCTTAATCCCGGGCGCCGTGTCCTGAATCAGGTTGAACAGCTTGCCGGCCCTTCCCCCATCAATTTCATCCAGAATATCGTACTCTTTCATAGCAGAGTCAGCGTCTCCAAGCCTCAAGTAAGCCAGGCCGAGGCCATAGTGCGCCTTGGCGTAAGCGGGCTTGATCTGTACAGCCCGCTTGAATACCTCCACCGCTTCCCCGTAGCGCCTCAGTTTGTTATACGCCTCGCCCAGCTCATAATACGCCTTGGTGTAATCGGGCTTGATACTGATAGCCTGCTTGAAGGCTTCAACCGCCTCCGGGTAACGCCTCATCTTGACATAAACCGTCCCAAGACAGTAATACGCCTTGGCATAGGCGGGATTGATCCGGATAGCCTGATTCAGTGCTCTCACGGCTTCAGGATAACGCTCCATCTGTTTATAAGCCACGGCCTGCCTGTAGCACTCCCCGGCATTATCACCAACCGTTTCTTCCTCCCCGACCTTTGAACAACCCGGCAGTACCGCACAAACAACCGCCGCGAAAGCGATGAATACAAGAAAGGTCTTTATTGCGTCGGCCTTCATTTCTTGATTTAAGACCCGGGGTCTTCCCCCTCCTCCCGCACCTGCTGTCCTTCCTTGTTCCAGAATATCCTCTTTTCCTTGATGGCTTGCTCGATCGTCGGTTTATCCACCCCTCTCAGCTGCATGTTCACTATGGCTAAAGCATATACAGCGGGAATTTTTACGTTGTCTGGATTGCCGTAAAACCGGTCAAGAGCGGAGATGACACTGTTCATATCTTTCAGCGGGAAGACCGGGGCGCCCTCCGGCATTTCTGCCCTGTCTATCATGAAATGGAACCCGTCGAGAATTCCGAGCAGGTAGTTGGCCTTTATCGCCTCTCCGCTACGCCCCCACTTCGTATCGATGTTATTCCAGTACTTCCCGTCCACGCGACCCCAATCCGCGGCATATACGTTCCCGGCAAGAACCGCCGCGAAGCCAAAAACCAGCAATGTCCTTTTCATTATCTCTTCTCCCTATTCCAGCCTATGCTTACAGGTACCTTTGGAACCTCGCATATTATTTCGATTGGTTAATTGAACAAATTCAACCTACGTCCCTAATATTTGGATGTCGCCGGAGGTGATGCGGGCGGTGAAGCCGGTCTCGCGCCGCAGGAGCAGCGCGCCGTCCGCATCCAGTGCGTAGGCGCTCCCTATCTCCTTCTTGCCGTCGGGCCACGTCACCCTGATGCTCCTTCCGAGCGTCGCCGACATCTCTTTCCATTTATCCATTATGGAAGAGAAGCCGGACTCCCTGAGAATACTGTAATTTTCATCGAGCTTTTGCAGCAGCTCCCTCGCGAGGGCGATCCGCGAAACCTTTTGCCCGAGCTCGTCAAGGAGAGACGTCGCGGTTTCCACGATCTCCCCGGGGAATTCCTCCCTCCGCACGTTCACGTTCAGGCCGACACCCACCAGGATATACCTTATCCCGTCCAGCTCCGAGAAAAGCTCGACGAGTATTCCGCAGACCTTCCTGTCGCCGATAAGGATATCGTTCGGCCATTTTATCAGGGCGGGCAGCCCCGTCACTACCCGGATGGCCTCCGCGCACGCGACGGCGCTCATCAGCGTTACCTGGGGCGCGTTCACCGCCCTCATCCGCGGCCGAAGGATGAAAGTCATGAGGATGTTCTTCCCAGTCGGGGCGATCCACGAGCGGCCCATCCTCCCCCGGCCCTTTCTCTGGCACTCGGCGAAGACCGCGCACCCCTCCGGCTCCCCCTTCTCAGCCATCTCGGCAGCTATATCGTTTGTCGACGATACCGCATCGTAGCATATGACATTCCGCCCTATAATGCCGGTGCCCAGCGAGCGCTCGATCTCGTACCCGAGCATCCTGTCGGGCACGTTCGCGAGTCGGTAGCCGTGGTGGGGCTGGGCCTCGATGACGTACCCCATGCCGCGCAGCTCCGATATCCTCTGCCACACCGCCGCGCGGGACATCCCGAGCCTATCGGCGAGCTCCTCGCCGGAGACGAACCCCCCCCGCTCCCTCTCCTTGTGCAAGCTGTCGAGTATCAGCGTGGTGGGCTTTATATGTCGCTCCCTATCCATTCAGGTACTCCACCCTGCTCTTAATCGTAATCGTACTCTTACTCGTAATTTGTCTTTTTATCTTCTATCTTCTGCGCTTTCAGTGGTTTCTTCTTCTCTTCTTCTTTTTTTAAGCATTGGTTATTGAACATTCGTCTTTTCTTTGTGCCTTTGTGGCTGCTTATTTTTATGCTTACATATTTTCATGCTTCTCGCATCTCGCCTCTTGTCCACTTACTCGCGAGGGCGGATCTCCATGCTGAAGTCCAGGGCGGGGGCTGAGTGCGTCAGAGCGCCGATGGACATCGAATCGACGCCGCTGGCGGCTATCTTCTCGACGCTCTCCAGGTCGACCCCCCCGGACGCCTCGGTCCTCGCCCGCCCCCCCACTATCTCAACGGCGCGCGCAAGCTCACCGGGAGACATGTTGTCCAGCATGATGATGTCCGCCCCGGCCTCCAGGGCGTCCACGACATCGTCGAGGTCCTGTGCCTCGACCTCGATGGTAACCCCGGGATACTTTTCCCGGGCGGCGCTTACGGCCCTCCCCATACGCTCCCTTCGCCCCCCGTCCTGAAGGGCGAGATGGTTGTCCTTTATGAGGATCCGGTCGGACAGGTCGAGGCGATGGTTGACGCCGCCACCCATTCGTACCGCGTACTTCTCGAGCAACCTGAGGCCGGGCGTCGTCTTCCTCGTGTCGAGAATGTCGACGTTAGGGGCGGCCGCCTTCTCCACGAATCGAGCCGTCAGGGTGGCCACGCCCGAGAGATGGCTCAGCAGGTTGAGCGCCACGCGCTCACCCTTGAGGATCGAGCTGGCCCTTCCCTCAACTCTCATAACAACCCGGCCGGGCATCACCTGCTCGCCGTCGCCGGCCGGCTTTTCTACGGCGAGGGTTTCGTCGACCTGACGGAACACCTCGGCAGCAACGTCCAGGCCGGCCAGGACGCCCTTCCGGCCCGTCTCGATCTCCCCTATCGCCTCACAGTTCTCATCCACAACGGAATCGGTCGTTATGTCCTCCGAGACAGCATCTTCTTTCAATGAAATCGCTACAACCTCCGCCACCTTCTTCATGTCCAGATCGGCCATATCACACCCCTCACAATCAATTCTAACAAAGCAATGAATAAAGAACCACAGAGGAGACAGTTAACGATGGAATAACCAATATCCAATAACCAATGTTCAATTTTAAAAGCAATAAGGAACCGCAGAGACGCAGAGGTTAACCACGGTTAAGAGTGCAATGTTTAAAGTTAAAGGAAAAAACATTAAACCACAGACAACACAGAGAAAAAATAACGTGTGCTTCAGGCGCGGCTTCCGGCCGTCGCCTGGAAGCAATGGTTGGGGCAAATCTTCACTCTTTCAGTTTAACGCGAATGAGATTGTCACTGATCATAGACATCTTGGACCTCTCAGGCATGTCAGGAGCATCCTCTCCTGATATTTTCATCTGGGACATGGGGGCATCAATGCTGAACTGCATAATGAGGGCAATTGTCCCTGATACAAAGGAGCGATTCGCTATATCGAAATAGAACATGGACGTTCCCTTTGTGGAGCACTTGTATTCTCCCTTCAATTCTGAGGGGACCTTTAGCGCTGATATATCAGTGTCGACGTCAAGCTGAGCGCATGTGCGTTTCCCAATCTTGACGTATCGTGTGAGATATTGTCAAATGTTGTGGACAGGAGCATGTGCGCATCCTCGTGTAACAGCTCCTAAGCAGCTATCTCTTTCATCTCTCCATCTACGAACTTGACCCCCTCGATGACCTTCACAATCAGCTTGT
>Ga0208279_1000135_pt1 | contig 68023 bp, 53 predicted proteins | sample AntAceMetag02UKM_FD_184766 | JGI IMG/M metagenome (GOLD analysis project Ga0208279, IMG submission 184766) | Saline lake microbial communities from Ace Lake, Antarctica - Antarctic Ace Lake Metagenome 02UKM (SPAdes) (version 2) | ecosystem: Environmental > Aquatic > Non-marine Saline and... | reverse complement strand
CTGAACCCCGTTTTCGAGTCGGCGTCGTTGCACAAGTACGGCGCGACGATGTATCACCACATCGACAAGCATTTCGGGCCCGACCCGCAGGGCGATCTGGCGCTGTTTGCGGCTGAAGATGCCTCCGATGTCGCAACCTGGCGCTGGAGCGCCGCCGATCGGTTGTTTCTGCAACTGATCGCCGAGGTCCACAAGCGTGACATGCGGATCATTATCGATGGCGTGTTCAACCACGTCGGGATTCCGTTCTGGGCGTTTCAGCGAGCCCGGCGGGAGGGGTCGGATAGCCCCTTCGCCAAATGGTTTCACATCTCGCGCTGGGACGACCTGGCGACGACCGAGGATGAATTCGACTATCAGGGTTGGGTCGGGATCAAGGACCTGCCCGAATTCCGCAAGGACGAGCGCGGACCCCATCCCGAGGTGAAGGACCACATCCGCGCGGTGCTGCGACGCTGGATGGACCCGAACGGTGATGGCGATCCCTCCGATGGCATCGACGGCTGGCGACTCGACGTGGCGGCCGAAGTGCCACTCGCATTCTGGAAGGAGTTTCGCGGCTGGGTCAAGGCGATTAACCCAGAGGCGTACCTCACCGGTGAGATCTGGTGGGACGACTACGAGCAATGCACCTACAAGAACGCCCAGCCCTGGCTCGACGGGGCGTTCGACGCCGTCATGAACTATCGGTTCGGAGACGCGGCGTATCAGTTCTTCAATCAGCCCGAGCCGATCACAGCTACGACCTTGGTCGAACGGCTGGGCGAAATCCATCGTGACTATGGATACCGGCGCAGTCTGGACCAGCAGAACCTTCTGGGCTCCCACGACACGTCCCGCGTCGGTTCGGCGGTGGTCAATCCTCAGCATCGCCAGGACCACGGCGCCAATCTGCAGAGCAACCGCGCATACAAGGTCCACAAGCCGAACGCCGCCGAAAAACGACGCTGGAAGCAGATGGTCGCGTTCCAGTTCCTCGCGCCCGGTGCTCCGTACATCTATTATGGGGATGAGGTAGGGATGTGGGGGGCGGACGACCCCGATTGCCGCAAGCCCATGGTGTGGGACGACCTGTCATATGCGACCGAACGGGCCCACCCGTTTGGCCTGTCTCGTCCGGCCGATACGGTCGAGCCCGACACCGAGATGCTGACGTTCTATCGCAGGGTGACACAGTGGCGGCGCGACTACCCCGCTTTGCGACAAGGCACATTCACAGTGCTCCTGGCCGACGACGCGCGGCGCCTGGTGGCGTTTCGGCGCGAGCACGACGGGGTGCAGGCGCTAGCGATCTTCAATGGTAGCGAGCGTGCGTGCCAGGTCGCCTGGTCTGAACTGGGGTTGGTCGGGTCGGAACCGTGGAAGACCGTGACAGGGGCGGTCCCCTCCGATGATGCGATCTCTGTGGATGGGCACGGCTTCGTCCTCCTTGTCCGCGGGGCCGCAGGCCCGAGTGCGCTGGCCGATCCGATCGAGGGCTTTCGCGATCCGCCGCTGTCGGCGCGACCTTCGGTGTACTGGACGTGGGTGAACGGTCTGACAGACAAGGATCGGATGTCCGAAGAACTGGAGGAACTGAAGGCCAAGGGCATCGGAGGCCTGTACATCTTCGACGTGGGGGCGCGTGATCCCAAGGGGATCGTACCGAGCGGTCCGGCGTTCATGGGCCCTGAATCACTGGACGCCATCGGCCATACGGTGCGCGAAGCGACGCGACTCGGTATGGAGGTCGGACTGACAACATCGAGCAGTTGGAACTGCGGCGGGCCCTGGGTACCACCGGAGTATGCCAGCATGGGGCTCTATCACAACCAAGTGACGGTGACAGGACCAAAGCGATTGACCGAACCATTGCCCATGCCCACCCTGCCCAAGCGGGCGCCGCGCGGTCCCGATGGCCGGCCCGCTTACGTCAAGGACGTGGCGATCCTGGCCGTGCCGGCGCGAGGCCCGGTGGCAGAGATGACCATCGAGAGTACCGATGCGATTGTCGACTTGACGGATCGGGTGGACGCCCAGGGGCATCTCGATTGGGATGTTCCGGCTGGCGCGTGGACGATCATGCGTTTCGTTTGTGCGAATACGGGTTTGTCGCTGCGGCTGCCCAGCCCCGAATCGGGCGGACTGGCTATCGATCACTTCAACGCCGAGGCGACGAAGTTTCACTTCCAGTATCTGCTCGACAAGCTGCATGGTGAACTTGGCGACTTCCGCGATACCGCCCTGAAACAGATGTACGTGTGCAGCTACGAACTGAGCGGCTCGACCTGGACGCCGGAGTTTCTCGCCCAATTCGAGAAACGTCGGGGCTATGACATGGCGCGGTTCCTTCCCGTGCTGGCCGGTTGTGTGGTCGAGAACCACGAGGTCACGGCGCGATTCCGTTACGACTACCGCAAGACGCTGGGCGATCTGCTGGTCGATGCGTTCTACAGGGCAGGAGCGGAGTTGTCCAACGAGCACGGCCTGTTGCTGTGCGCCGAAGCGGGAGGGCCGGGGCCGCCACTGCATCAGGTGCCCGTCGATGCGCTCAAGGCGTTGGGCGCATTGGATATCCCACGTGGTGAGTTTTGGAAAGACCATGACGTCTGGGTGGTGAAGGAGACCGCCTGCGCCGCCCACGTCTATGGCAAGAGGCTGGTCGACATGGAGGCGTTCACGAGTTGGCGTCACTGGCAGGACGGTCCGTTCGAGTTGAAGCCGATCGCCGATCGCGCTTTCTGCGGCGGGGCGAACCACTTCACCTTCCACACCTCGGCGCACAATCCGTCGGCGACCGACCGGCCGGGCTGGGTCTATCACGCCGGCACGCACATGGGCCCGTCCCTGGCCTGGTGGCCCAAGGCCAAGCCCTGGATTGATTATCTGTCGCGGTGTTCCTACATGCTCCAGCAGGGGCTCTTCGTGGCGGACGTGTGCTACTATTATGGCGATCAGGGTTTCAACTTCGTTCCTCCCAAGCACATCGATCTGTCGCTCGGTTTCGGGTATGACTACGATGTCGCCAACGCCGAGGTTGTCCTGACACGGATGCGCGTCGAGGATGGTCGCATGACACTGCCCGACGGGATGAGCTACGAGTTGCTGGTCCTGCCCGAGCGGGAGGACATTGACCTGGCGGTCTTGAAGAAGATCGAGCGGATGGTGACCGACGGCGCCACTGTCGTTGGTCCCAAGCCAACGCGCTCCAATGGTCTGGCGGACCACGAGCATCGAGACGCCGAGGTTCGCAGAATCGCCGAGCGACTGTGGGGTCCTTGCGATGGAAAGACCCGCAAGGAACACGCCTACGGCAAGGGCAAGATCATCTGGGGCAGGGACTTGAAGACAATCTTGAGGGACCGAGGAAGATCCCCCGATTTTGCCGCCGTGGTTCCCCATAGCGAAAGTGCATATCCGATCGATTACATCCATCGCAGGCTGGGGGAGACGGCCATCTACTTCGTGAGCAACCGAACAGAGTATTGGCAGTCAGCATTCTGCTCCTTCAGGGCGGGGAATCGGACACCGCAGTTGTGGATGCCCGATACGGGCGAGATTCGGGCCTGTCAATCTCAGCAGGGCCGCAAAGGGCTGACACAGATGCGCCTGGACTTGCCGCCCCATGGCAGTGTCTTCGTGGTCTTCGGAAAGAACGACGATCTGACGGAACCGGACGGAAGTGGCACGGCGACGTCAAAGGGTGGACGTGTTGTTGGCGGGCCTTGGGACGTGCGGTTCCCCGCCGGTTGGGGCGCGCCGGCATCGAAGTCTTTCGAGGAACTGGTCTCGTGGACGGACGGTGAAGAGGAAGGCGTTAGGTACTTCTCGGGAGTCGCCAGCTACCACAATGAGTTCGATGTCGATCAGCTTGCCGAGGGCGAGCGGCTGTTCCTCGATCTGGGGCGGGTGCGATTTCTGGCTGAGGTGTATGTCAATGGCACAAGTTGCGGGATTGTCTGGAAACCGCCGTTCCGCGTAGAGATTACCGAGGCGGCTCGGCCTGGAAACAACAAGCTGGTGGTCGAGGTTGCCAATACCTGGTCGAACCGGCTGGTGGGCGATGCGCAGTCGCCGGACGGCAAGCAGTACTGCCGGACGAATATCGACAAGTCCCTGACCTGGCAGGCGCCCTGGAAGGAGACCCCGCTGCTGGAGTCGGGCTTGCTCGGACCGGTGAAACTGATCTCTGGAGTCCAACGAAATGGAAAGTAGACTCATTGCCTTCTTGACCGTGCTGTTTGTTCTCTGCCAGGCTTGCCTTCCCTGCTCGGCGGCCGGTCCCGAGCGTCCTGTCATCGACGGTCCATGGTGGCACGTGGCGGGAGATCCCGACCTGGGACCCTATACGAGCGAGAAGCAACAGCCGGTGGATTTTGGCATTTGGCAGGCGGCCGATGGGACCTGGCAGATATGGTCGTGTATTCGGCATACGAAGTGCGGCGGCCACACGCGGCTGTTCTATCGCTGGGAAGGCAAGACGCTCACCGATACCGACTGGAAGCCGATGGGCATTGCCATGGAGGCTGATCCGTCCCTGGGGGAATCCCTGGGCGGGTTGCAGGCGCCGCACGTCTTCCAGAAAGACGGCGTTTACTACATGGTCTACGGGGACTGGAATCGTATCTGCCTGGCGCAGAGCGAGGATGGCAAGACCTTTAAGCGTGTTCTCAACGAGAAAGGACAGCCGGATCTCTTTGCCGGTCCCTACCCTCAGGCGCGCGATGCCATGGTTCTGAAGACTGGGAATCTTTTCTATTGCTACTACATGGGGCACCTGAAAGACGCCAAGTACGAATCCGCCATCTTCTGTCGGACCTCACACGATCTGCGGCAGTGGAGCGAGTCGATGATGGTCTCGGCCGGCGGCGTCGCCAGCACGCAATGCAACTGGTTCGGTGGCGACGCGGAGTGTCCGTTCGTCGTACAGAAAGATGGACTCTTCTACCTGTTTCGCAATCAACTTTACGGCGTGCCCAGCCTCAACACGCAGTACGCGTCACCGAATCCGCTCAACTTCGGCGTAGGCCACGACCGTTTCCGAATCGCGACCCTCCCCGTAGCGGCGCCGGAGATCGTCTTGCACCAAAGGCAGTACTATATCGCCGCCTTGATGCCCTCTCTCAAGGGCATTCAAATTGCGAAACTCAAATGGATGCCGACGCCATGAGGCGCATGTGGTGTGCCGCTCTCTGCTATTTGAATACGAACGCCAGTGTCGGGTCCAACGGAAAGCGCCCGAATCGCTCGCCGTAGATGGCGAGGCCTCCGGGGACCGCTTTGTCCACTTCCAGGCGTACGATGAGGGTTCCCGTCTTGGCCGCTTGGCGCAGAGCCTGCTTTGGGATGTCGGCGGTGACGAGGTAGCCATAGGAGCCGGCTTCGGTCAGCGTGTTGTCGCGCTTCTGGGCCTGCCAGGAGAGAATCCCACGATGGTCGGCCGGGTCGTCGGGCAGGTCGAAGACACCCACCACGTGACCGCCGATGCGCAGGCGAACGGCACTTGCGTACGTCTGCTCGTCCGTCATGGGATAGGAATTCGGGTTCAGGCTCGGATCGTGTGTGCCCTTGCCCAGCATAAAGTTGCCTTCCTGCTTGTCCGCGCCTTCTTTGTCCTTGCCGAAGAGTTGCTTAGCGGACAGTTCGGCTCGGAAACTGGCGACTTCGATGTCTTTGATTTTCAGATCGGCCGGCCAGGGGACGTGGTACTCGAAGAATCCCGCGCCGGCGCCGTTGACCTTCAATCCGCCGAAGACGTCCCACTGTTTGACGAGCCACTGAGCCTTGGCGAAACTCTTGGGAGCAATGCGGACGACTTTGATCTTTCGCCCGCGCTCGGTCAGAGTCTCCTCGCGGGGCTGGCCGCCGTCGCGGACGGCAAACGTCGTGAAGTTGCGGGCGAGGATCGTGCCTGCTTTGTCTTCGAGCTGAACGCCCAGGACGATCACGGCCGGATGGTCGGGCATGGTGACCTGGGCTGGCTTGAGGGCGCCGCACTTCCAGGCGCGATAGGGAACGTTGCGTCGGATCCGACCATAGAACCGTTCGCGGCCCAAGCTGTCTGTGCCGCGCAGTGTGCCTTTGAGAATCAACGTCTGGCCGACATGGCTATCCGTCAGGAAGGACGCGTAGAGTGGCACGGTCACTTTGGCGCCGGGCTTGACCTCGGTGCAGAGTTCTTCGCCCAGAGCGACATAGAAGTCACCGTGCAGATCGCGCAGGGTCATGCCCGGCATGAGGTCTTCCATGCCCGTGTACTTCTCGGTGCGATCGAAGCGCCAGTATCCGTTCCACTCGTTGACCACGTCGTGGTGCTCGGTGTAGAGCCAGCCGCCGACTTGGGGATGCCGCCGGAAGGCGTCCATCATGAGGTGATAGTCCCAGCTCCAGTCGACGTCGCCCGTGCTGCCCTTGTAGCCCCAGACGTTGCCACACTCGCTGTTGAGCAGCGGTTCGGTCCCCTGGGTGCGACCGCCGATGTAGTTCCACTTCGAGCCGGCGTGGGTGTCGCGACAGACCTGGTCCAGGTGCTCGGTCCACTTGTAGCCGGGCAGGTAGGCGTGCCAGGTGTTGATGTCGGTCAGGACGTGGTCGTTGTTGCAGGGCGAGTTGTCTTCCACCAGTCGCGTGGGATCGAGCTGCTTGGTCAGCTTGACCATAGAGGCGACCCAGTTCTGTGTCTCGGGCGTGTAGCCCTTGTCTTTGGTCTTCAGGCCCCAGGTTTCGTTGAAGACGACCCAACTGAAGATGCAGGGATGATTGAAGTCGCGCTTCAGCATACCGCGCAGGGCGACTTCGGTTTCGCTTCGCATCTTGGCGTCGGGCTGCCCCCAACTGTTGGGGACGTCAGCCATGATCAACAGGCCCAGCTTGTCGGCCCAGTAGAGCTTGCGCGGGATGCCGATCTTGACGTGGATGCGCTGTCCGTTGAGGCCGATCTGACGCGATCGCAGAATCTCGTCGCGCATGTACGCATCGCTCGGGAACGTGTAGAATCCCTCGGGATGATAGGCCTGATCGAGCGCCAGCTTCAGATAGATGGGCTTGTTGTTCAGGGCGACATAGGGATAATCCGTCCCCGGGAGTTTCGTGACGCTGATCTTGCGCATCCCGAAGTAGGTCGAGACGGTATCCGTGGCGTCACCGCCCGACAGTACCGCCTTGGCCTCGTAGAGATATGGATCCTCAAGTGACCAGAGCCTCATATTCTTGATCGGAACGGTCACCGTGACATCACGCTGTCCCTTGTCGATCTCGACCTCCTCAACGGCCTTCGAGTTAAACGAGAGTTTCAGCTGCATCCCGCTCGGCGCCGGCGAATCGAGAGTCGCGCTGACGGTGACCTTCTTGGCGTCGATGTCGGGGATGAATTGTATCGTGTCCAGAGCGACTTCGGGACGCGCTTCCAGATAGATCGTCTGCCAAATGCCCTTGGCCTGGCCGTAACCCTGCTTGCCGTTGAGCTTGAAGCGGTGGGGCAGGTCGTCGACGCGTAGGATGAACTGCTGGTCCTGTCCCCATTTGACGTGGTCGGTCAGCTCGAATTCAAAGGGGGTGTATCCCCCCTGGAACGCGCCGACCTTGTGCCCATCCAGCCATCCGGTGGTCAGCCAGTCGCAGGCGCCAACCACCACGAAGACGCGCTGACCCTTCCAGGCGGTCGGAACGCGAACCGTTCGTCTGTACCAGCCGATATCCGCCTGGTTCTCCACGCCGGAAAGCTCGGAACCCCAGGGGAACGGGACGGTGATTTGAAGCGGAAACTTGGTGTCGCCTGCGCTCCAGTTTTCGTCGAGGCCGACGTCGTCTTTGTCGAAGCGGAAGTCCCACGCGCCGTTGAGGTTCAGCCATTGGGCCCTCTGGAAATCGGGGCGCGGGTGCTCGGGCAGCGGGATATCACCGACCTCCGCAGAAGCGCTGCATGTCACGCCCAGCAGTGAGATAGAGAAGATGGCCAGGATTAGAGCAGAGTGTCTCATCGGAAGCGCCCCTTTCAGAGAAAAGACAACAGCATATCGAAATCCTTGAGGCTGAGAGTCTATTCGCAACGTACGGCCTTGTCCAGCGCTCTTCTGGGTCGCCGGTGGATGGAGATGGCGATTGACCGGAGGGCGGGGGCGCTCTACACTGCTGCTGACTTGGTACTTAATTAGTTAGGATCGCTGGTGATGGAACTATCGAGGTTATTGGGTGAGCGTTTTCGTTGCGGTTGCGGCCGCGAGCACGTGGTGCCGGTGCGCCGATTTCTCTACGAGGCCGGCGCGTGCGAGCAACTCCCGGAGGTCATCCGGGATTCTCTGGCCCCCAGCCCTGTAGGCCGGATTGCCCTGATGGCTGATGCGCGCACCTGGACCGTGTGTGGCGAGCGCGTCAGTGAAACGCTGTGCCGCGCGGGACTGAAGGCAGAATCGATCATTGTCCCCGACAGAGAGACGGGCGGGCCGGTCTGTGACGATGTCACGGTGAGCGAGGTAATCGCTCGAATGCGAGCCATGCGGCCCGACCTGGTGGTGGCTGTCGGCAGCGGGGTTATTAACGATCTGTGCAAGTGGTCGTCCTTCAAGCTGGGTGTGCCCTATGTGGTTGTTGCGACGGCGGCGTCCATGAACGGCTACGCGGCGGCCAACGTGGCCGCGAAGGTGGCCGGGGTCAAGGTGTTGGTTGAGGCTCGGCCCCCTGTCGCGGTCGTGGCTGAGCCGGCCATTATTGCGACGGCACCACGTGAAATGACGACCGCCGGCTTTGGTGACACGATCGCCAAGTACCAGAGCAACACGGACTGGGTGCTGAACCATCTGCTGCTCGACGAATACTACTGTGACTTCTGCGCCGGGATCGTGGCTGGCCTGGAACCGCTCTACCTGGAGCGGCCCGAGGACATCGCCGAAGGGAAGCCTCGCGCCATCGATGGGCTGTTCGAGGCGCTTTTCTGGAGCGGGATCGCGATGACGCTGGTCGGGACCAGCGCTCCGGCCAGTGGGGGCGAGCACCTGCTGAGCCACACGCTGGATATGGTCAGTGACGTACGGGGGCGGCCCCATGACCTGCATGGGCGCCAGGTCGGGATCGGCACCATTGTCTCGGCGGCGCTGTACGAGCGGATTCTGGCGTTGGACAGTCCCAGTCTGCAACGCCCGCCGGCCGGCATTGACGCCGAGTTCTGGAAGACCCCGTCGCTGGTCGACGCAGTGAGCGCACAATACGCGGCCAAACAGGCCAGTCTGGAGATCGTCGCGCAGCGCCTGGCGAGCAAGGGCGCCTGGGACCAACTCCGGACGTCGCTGGCGACGGTGGCCCAGCGGCCGAGCACGATTCACGACTGGCTCCGACGAGTGGGCGGGGCGGTCACCGCGGCCGATATCGGCTGCTCACGCTCGTCTCTGAAGGCCGCGGCGCTGCACATGCACGAAATGCGTCGCCGTTTCACCGTAGTCGATCTGGCCTGGATGGTGGGCGTTCTGCCCGGGGCGATCGACGAGATCATCGATCGGTGGTTGACGGGGTGACCTCGATCGGCGTCACATCTGTCAGTCCTGGTAACACCGGCTCTGCTTGACGGATTGCAGGCCGGCAAACTGGTCCTCGGCGAACCGGAACAGGCCTCCGAGCCCCACACGCCGGAAGATCTCCCGGATCGATGCCGGAACGGAACACAGGATTAACTGCCGGCCATGCTCGCCGAGCTTTCTCTCCAGGATCATCAGTTCGGAGAGCGTCCCCGAGGACATCATGGAGACGAGCGAGAAATCCACGAGGACATCACGGGTGAGATGGGCGCTGGTCAGGCGAATGGCAATTTCCAGTTCGTTGCCCAAATGCGGCTGCTTGGGCAGTGTCACCAGAAGTGCCTGCTCGGCGAGATATTGCATTCCCATCAGCGATCCCCCTTCAAGAGTGACGATTCTTCGCGTCTTGGCCGACATTTTATCGGCAACCGATCCGCTCATATGATCGTCCTTACATAGAGTTTAACACGCCCCGTGCAAAATCCAAATTTGATGGGCAGAGAAATCTCTTTCTTTCTCTGGAAAGAGACAAATATCGCCATCCAGGGGGGCTGGCGCCACCGGTACGATGCATCGGCGACCTCAATGTTGTCATTTCCGACCGAAACCGTTAGACTGACTCGACCTAAGGACAGGAGTATGCTCGTGGCGATGGAGTGCGATGCTGCAGTTTGTAACGGATAGGGACATCTACGAAGAAGTGATTTGCGGGGCCGTCCCCAAAGCGCGGCGCCAGCTCTGGCTGGCCACCGCCGATCTGAAGGACCTGCACGTCCACAAGACCGGCCGCATGGTCCCGTTTCTGGAAGTGCTGTCGGATCTGGTGGCCCGAAACGTCGAGGTCCGTCTGCTGCACGCCAAGGAGCCCGGGCCGATCTTTAGGCGGGACTTCGATCGCTATCCGAACCTTCTGCGTGGACTCGAACGGATGTTGTGCCCCCGCGTGCATCTGAAATGTGCGGTGGTCGATGGCCGCTTCGCCTATACCGGCAGCGCCAATCTCACCGGCGCCGGCGTGGGCGCCAAGAGCGACCGGCGACGGAACTTCGAGTCCGGGATCGTCACCACGGAGGTGGCCATCATCGAGCAGGTGGCCGATCAGTTCGATCGAATCTGGCGGGGGGCGTACTGCCCCGAATGCGGCAGGAAAGAGTTCTGTGACGAACATGTGGACATCCTGGCTGGCAAGGGAAAGCCAGTTATTTAGGGTGAGGTCATCGTGATGAAATGCTACGGATACCTGGATATCGAAACGACGGGATTGAGTGCCCGGCACTGCGATCTGACCGTTATCGGGGTCGCAACCTTCAGGGGCACCCAACAACAGATCGGACAGCTCGTGGGCGATCGAATCGGTGCCGACGGGGTTCTGGGCCTGCTGGATGGCGTGGACGAGGTCTACACCTACAACGGAAGTCGCTTCGACCTGCCGTTTATCGAGAGCAAGCTCGATCTCGATCTGAAGACGCGTTTTCGTCACACTGACCTGATGTATGATTGTTGGCGTTACGATCTCAAGGGAGGACTCAAGGTTGTCGAGTCCCGGCTGGGGATACAGCGCCGATTGGCCGATATGAACGGGTTCATGGCGGTGAAGCTGTGGTGGGAGTACGTGAACCACCGTGATGCGCAGGCGCTGCGCACGCTGCTCGAATATAACAAGGAAGACATCGTCAATCTTCACGTCCTGCGCGATAAGTTGGGCGTGGCCTAAAGAAATGAAGGATCGCACGGTTGCCTGCTCTCTGGAGGTCAGGCCGTGCGGGAGTCGAGAGAAAGGGTTTTCATGCGTGTGCTTATCTACGGCGGCGGCGCCGTCGGATTGGGGATAGCCAGTTGTTTGCTGCGGTCGGGCTGCGGAGTGGATATCGTCGCCCGGCCCGAGACGGTTGACGCCTTGCACGCCGACGGCTTGGTGCGGACGGGGCTGTTCGGATCTGCCGAGTCCGAGCCGGGGACGTTTGGCGCCTTCGGCACCCTGGCTGAGTTGGGCGGTGAGTCCTACGATTGGGTTCTGGTCTGTACGAAGTCATTCGATTCGCCTCAGGCGGCGGCAAAACTGGCCGAATACCGGGACACGACCGGTCATAGCATTCGACTCGTGCTGTTTCAGAACGGCTGGGGCAACGCCTCATTGTTTGGCCGGCACTTCGCACCGGCATCGATCTACAACGCCCGCGTGATTACGGGCTTCCATCGCCATCAGCCCAATGAGGTGGAGATTACCGTCCATGCCGATGCCATCCATGTAGGCAGTCTCAGTGCGGCCGACGTCTCGGCGGTCGAGGGGCTGTGTCGGTGCATCCGCGACGGGGGGATTCCGTGCGAGCCGGCCATGAACATCGCCGGTGATCTTTGGGCCAAAATGCTCTACAACTGTGCCCTGAATCCACTCGGGGCTATTCTCCGCGTTCCCTATGGGGCGCTGGCCGCCCACACAACGACACAGACGTTGATGAACAGCATTATCGACGAGGTGTTTGCCGTCATGACAAGCGCCGGCTACCGGACCCATTGGGAGGCGCCGCAGGGGTTCATTAGGACGTTCTACGACAAGTTGGTTCCCGATACAGCCGGGCACGAGTCCTCAATGCTCCAGGATATCGCCGCCGGCAAGCGGACGGAGATCGACGCCCTGAACGGTGCGGTCGTCAGATTGGCCGACGAGCAAGGCATCGCGGTGCCGCACAATCGATCCGTGTACAACCTGATCAAGTTCGTTGAAAGCACGCGGTGATGTCCGGCAAGCAGATCGACCCACATACCCTCAGCGTGCTGGAGTTCAACGCGGTTCGGGACACACTGGGGACCTTCGCCGCCAGTGAGTTGGGACGCGAAGCGGCCCGATCGCTCTACCCCTCCATCGATTCGCGCTGGACGAAGACGCGCCTGGCCGAGACGTCGGAGTTGCGCCTGGTCCTGGACCGAGGCGAGCGGGTTCCCATGGCCGGCCTGCGGGATATCCATCCGCTGCTCAAGGGCTTTGGCAAGAAAGAGACCATGTTCGAGCCGACCCAGTTGCTGGAGATCAGCGACACATTGGCGGCCAGCGGGAGGCTAAGGATCTTCCTGACGAACCTGGAGCCTTCGGAGAGCACCCACCTGGCTGGGATGGGGCGCAAGCTGGGTGACTTTCAGTCGCTCGTCGACGAGATCAACCGTTGCATCGGCAGCGACCGGCGGGTCCGCGACAACGCCTCGGACCGGCTCAAGGACATTCGGCGGCAGATCGGCATTCTCAGTGAGAAGATCCACCGCGAATTCACCCGCATCGTGTCGGCTCCCCATCTGCGGGCGGCCCTGGAGAACGAGAAGTTCCTGATGCGGCATGGGCGTCCCGTGGTGGCCATCAAGGCCAACTACCGCCAGAGCCTGCGCGGCACCGTTCTGGATCGCTCGAACACCGGCGCGACGCTCTACGTCGAGCCCGATGCGTTGGTGGAACTGAGCAACGACCTGGAGGACGCCCTCTTCGAGGAGAAAAAGGAGGTCGATCACATCCTGTGGCACCTGACGAAGCTCGTCCTGGACGAGCGCAAGCCTATCCTGGATAGCGTCAGGATGCTTGCCCTGGTGGATTTGACCTACGCCAAGGCCCGTTTCAGCATTGCCTATGCGATGACGGCACCGGAAATTCGGTCGGACAATGCCCTGGAATTGCGGCAGGCCCGTCATCCGCTGCTACTGCAGTGGGCCGGCCGGGAGAAGGGCTGTGAGGTGGACCAGTTGACGGACGAGGTTGTGCCGATCGATGTTCGTCTGGGTGACGATTTCGATCTGTTGTTGGTCACGGGCCCCAACACGGGGGGCAAGACCGTGGTGCTCAAGACGATCGGGCTGCTCGCTCTGATGGCGCAGAGTGGCATGCACATCCCGGCGCGGGCCGGGTCGAGTCTGTCTGTTTTTCGGCAGGTCTATGCAGATATCGGAGACGAGCAGAGCATCCAGCAGAGCCTGAGCACCTTCTCAGCCCATATGCGACAGATCGTCAATATTCTGACTCGAACCGACAAGGGGACACTGGTCCTGCTGGACGAGTTGGGCGCCGGGACCGATCCGATTGAGGGGGCCGTCCTGGCCACCGCCATCCTGGACGGCCTGATGCAACGGGATGGCAGGGTGGTGGCGACGAGTCACCTTGGCCAGCTCAAGACGTTTGCCTATACCGCCGCTCGGGCCGAGAACGGCTCGGTTCAGTTCGATACCGAGACGCTCCGGCCGACTTATCGCTTGATGATCGGCACGCCGGGCAGTAGTAACGCCCTGGTGATTGCCCAGCGTCTGGGCATGCCCAAGGGTGTGCTTCAGCAGGCCCAGTCGTTGCTGGCGACCGAATCGGATGGTACGAGCGACCTGATCAACCAGGTCCAGACGATTCGGGAAGAGGCCGAGCGCAAACGGACCGCCTCCCAGAGCGCGCTGGACGATGCAAAAGAGATGCGCGCCCGCATGCGCCAGCGTTTGGCGAGGGTGCGCGACGAGCAACGCCGTCTCCAGGAGCAGGCGGACCATGAGATCGATCGCTCCATGCGGGCCGTGCGCGAGTTGATGACCGGTTTTGCCGCTGAAATGCAGAACGCGCCGCAGATCTGGACTCGCAGGATAAAGGAAGTGGTCGGGCGCGTCTCGGAGTTGGCGGCCGCGACCCCGTTGGCCGTGCGTCATGCAGAATTCATCGAGACGTTGCGCCGAGGGGACAGCGTCTACGTCGTTCCCTTCAAACGCGAGGGCGTCGTCGAGCGTATCCGTCGCAACCGCGAAACGATCGTCGTCTTCCTGGACAGCAAGCAGGTGGAAGTTCCGTTCCGGGACGTCGGACGCCCCGACCAGACCGTTTCATGATTCGCGCTGACTGACGCAAACGCGCGCGTGACAGGTCAGGAGGGGTCTTTCTGGTCGGCCTTGGGGCTGCGGCCGTCTTTGCTGTCGATGGAGGGCTTGCCCGTCAGGGCTCTGAGGATTTCACTGGCGACCGGGGGGCAGCCGGTGACGACGGGACATTCGCCCTTTTGGCTCCGCGTGCAATTGCCGATACAGAGCGTCCCTTCGGGCAGCTCTTGAGGGCCTTTGCCGATGGCCAGATTCAGATGATCCATGTCGGGGAAGTAGTCGAACAACTGGTCGCGATAACGCTTCAAGAAGAGCAGGACGGTGGACTGACACGCGCTGCACGAGTTGTTGTCGAATACCGTGACATCAGGGAATTGAATGCTGATGTTGCCGGGCGCCCCGGCAAAGGGAACGACCCAATCGCGCCAGTGTTCCGGGCCGACGTCGATCGAAGCCATATCGATCAGGCCGTAACCTCGCTCGGCCGCGATGGCCAGGTGGGGAACGGCTTCAGCCGAAGTGCCCATGAGCTGGCAGGCGACGGCGTCGGCCGCGAAAGCATCGGCGCCCACCACCACGGCGTCCAGGGCCTTCGGATCTCCAGCGCTGGGGCCGAGTCCCTCCATGCCGATCGTGCCGTCGATAATGGCCAGGTGGGGGCGCAACACGGACGCCATATCCGCGATGGCGATGTTGATGGGTTTGTGATCGTTGCCCTCGACGGGCGGCAACATGTGTAGTTGCACTTTGCTGCGCCGCCAGAGACAGCCCTTCATGTTTTTGATCGCGAGGGTCACGCTGGTGTGCATGTGCATCTTCATGACCGGGATCGATACGACGAGGTCGTGTTCGAGGACTTCGGCGCAGACCCTGATCGCGTGCAAGGCTTGCCCTTGCTCCAGCGCCACCTCGACAGGTGGGCGACGGTCCAGATCGAGCAGGGGACAGTTGCGTTGCTCAGCGATCTCGGTGATGCCGGCCGAGGCGAACGCCTCCATGACGTCGACGCCGGTGATCGGGCTCTCGCCCACGGCGACCTCGGCGCCCGCTTCGCGCAGCGCATCGATGGCTGCGGCCACGATCTCCGGATGCGTCGTGATCCCCTCACCCGGGAGGGCGACCCGGCCCACGTTGGGCTTGAGCAAAACACGCTTGCCCTGAACGGGTGTGAGGTCCATCGCTTGCAGGGCCATCCGGGCGTTGCCATAGGCCCCCTGGCCGTGGGCTACCGATACCGGCGGTCGAGATTTCGATTGTAAGAGCGGGTTCTCTGTCAGCATAGATTCAGAAAGGCGATATCGTACGGCCGAATTCCTCCCGACCGTAGCGGGTTGTTCCTGACGATCTCACAAAACCTTTAGTATATGACAAATCGCCTTCGGTTGTCAAACAAACCTCGCTCCACCCGGCGAGGCCAGGGGCCTGCCCCGCGTGAGGAAATATCGCCCGGACGGACGAGTCGCGGGCGAATGTATTCCTCTTGCCCTTTGTGACACTTGTCTTCATACTGTCATCGGCCGCCTAGCGAGGCCACGCCTGGCCTTGTTCGACAGGCACGGGAGCGGTTTGTTTGAGACGAAAGGATCTCTTACCGGCCACTAATGAAGAGGGAATCAACATGAAGTGCAGGCTCTGTCTTCCAGTCAGGATTGTTGCGTCTGTTATGATCTTGGGGCTTCTGGGTGTGTCGATGGCTCGCGCCGAGAAGGCGGAACCGCCTCAGATTAAGATGATCAAAGGCGGCGAATCGCACTTGCCGGCCGGTAAGTGTCGCAAGATGGTCGTTGGGCCGGGCGTGAACCAGCCGGAGCCCTTTCCCGGCTACGGAGGTTTCGTCGGTTGGGAGTGCCCCACGCGGTTGCGCGATGGGACGATGCTGGTGGCATTCAACGCTGGTTATTGGCATGCCTCGCTGCCGACTCCGTTGAAGTATGATAGGAAGACACTATCGACGTATCGCAATCTCGGGATGCCCGATGTGGATGCTCCGACGGGCGGTCGGGCGATGATTGCCAAATCGACTGATAGCGGCGTGACGTGGAGCAAGCCGGAAACGCTTCTGGATTCGCCCTTCGACGATCGCCATCCGGCTATCTCCGAGTTGTCCGACGGAACACTTCTCTGTAGCCTGTTCACGTACCCGAGCGGGAGCGGACCCAGCATGGACAACGATCCCGGGAAAATGGCTCTGATGGGCGTGAGCCGTTCGTTTGATGGCGGCAAGACCTGGGAGCAGGAGATTCGCCGGATGCCGCTCGGGTTTACCATGAGTGCCACCGACGGTCCCCCTTTGGAATTGGCGGACGGATCGATTCTCCTGGCCGGTGAAGCACAGGAAGACTCGGGCCGGATGGTTACCGCCGTGTATCGATCGACGGATCGAGGGGCGACTTGGCATTTTCTGTCGAAAGTGGCGACCGACCACGACCAGCACGAGCCGAGTGTGGCGCGGCTTGAGGACGGGACATTGGTGATAATCAGCCGGCCCGAAGGCGCGATCGCGTGGTCTCATGATAACGGCACGACGTGGACTGACCCGGTCACCTTTGGGATTCGGATGTTCGCACCTACGTTGCAGGTTCTAAAAGACGGTACGCTACTGTGTCACTATGGCTCCTACAATCACCGTGGGCTGCGCGCGATCTTTAGCACCGACGGCGGCCATACCTGGGTGGCCGCGGGCAAGGATCGCGGATTTCTCATCGACAGGACGTACGGTTATTCGCGCAGTTGCCTGATGCCCGACGGTTCGGTCTACCTGGCCTACATCGGTACGGGTGGGCACCGGCGCAAAGATGCCGAGAACAACATGATTTGGTCGATCCGGCTACGCGTGCGAGACGATCACTCGGGCATCGAATTGCTGCCGGTCGACCCCAATGCGTCGGGCGAAACCTCGTGGGAGATGCCCGACCCGGGCAAGCCGATTCGAGGAATCTAGCGAGGTTCCACATTCCAACCGGGGGATTCTCTTGGATTTCAGAGGTCGTTGTCGATTCGAAGGTTGTCGATGTAGAAGACGGTCTTGGTGGTGGCGTTGGAGACGAAGCCGAGCCAGGTCAACTGCTCGAAGCTCTTGTTGCCATTTTTGAGCTTTGCGAATTCCTTGACCTTCTGGCCGGGCAGGGTAACGGCCAGGTTCCACGTGCGGCTGTTGCCGACGCCCAGATCGGCGGATACGTCGAAATGCACCCACTGGCCGACCGGCAATTCGAGCACGGTCTTGCCGGCGATTTGCAGTTCGGCGCCCTTAATCCAGAGACTGGGTCCGACGCTGTAGAGCGTGGAGCGCCAGTCCCGCCACTCGAAGTTGATCGAGACGCCTTTCTCAATGCGCAGATCGAACGCGCAGCGCGTCGTGCCCCGGCTGTGATTGGGGGAATAGACCAAGTGGGGATTGTAGCTGTACCGCAACCCCTCGGCATCGGTGAATTTGAGACTGCGATTGCCGCTGCCGGCGGCTTCACTGGTGACATTGATGGCGTCGCCCTTGCCCTCGACGTGCACCTGGTCGGCGCGCGGGGGCTGTCCGACGGCCGTCTTTTCGAAACCGTCTCTGACCGACACAGGCGGCGGTCCGGGCGGCTTTTCCAACGCGGGATACTCGACGTCATTGGCCTTGCGAATCCAGGCCGGATCGCCATAGACGCCCGCCTTGGTGTAGTCGAACGGCTTGAAGCCGATCTTCAGAGCGGGGGAGTTGGCCTTGAGGTGGAAATCATGGTTGTCCGGGTCGACGAATAGCGGATCGGCGACGATCGACCGCTTGTCTCGGCCCAGGGTCTGACGCCACTGTTCGAGAGGCAGGCCGACGAAATCGATCTTCTTGCCGGCCGCGTTCCAGTAGCAGTTGTCGTCCATCGCGACCCGGACCTCTTTCCATCGGCCCGCCAGCAGGGGACCGGTCTTCCAGGAGACGATGTTTTTCTCGAACGTGAACGACAGATGGTCTTCCACGCGCGTTGCCTGGACCTGGTGGAGCATGCTGTCGACCAGGATGTTATTGCGAACGATGTTTTCCTTGCCATAGTGCTGGTGGAAGCTGCCCGTCTTGGTGTTGTAGACGAGGTTGTTCTCCATCACGATTGCCGTGCTGCCCTCGTCGGTGTAGAGTCCCCAGCCGCCATAGGAGTAGGCGTAGATGTCGTGAAAGATGTTGTTGCTAATGCTCGTCCCTTCGGACGGGCCGAGCGTGTAGATGCCCCCCATGTCACTGAGGACCCACCGGCCGAGATGGTGGACGTGGTTGAAGCTGAGGTTGTTCCGCTTGCTGAGACTGTCCGAATAGCCCCAGCGCCAACCCACGGACAGGCCCGTATAGTAGAAATCGGCGATTTCGTTATGGGTGACATTGTTGTCACCGCTCTGGCCGATCCAGACGCCGACGGCCGAGGTGTAGATGCGACCACCCTGGCGAATGATGTTGTTGTCCACAGTGATGTGACTGGTCCGCTCGTTCTCATTCGGTCGGATCTGGCCTTCGCCGATGCGGACGCCGCCGGCACCCATATCGTGGAGATAGGAACGTTCGAGCGTGCAATTGCGGCAACCGCGGCGGAACCAGACGCCATAGGTGGCGATGTTCCCGACTTCGCAGTCCTGGATGGTCACATTCCGGGCGCCATCGGCCATGACCGCGGCCTCCGTGACATAAGCGGCCTGGTAGGGAGCGTAACCCGTACGAGGCAGGAGTTCCTGATTGTGCCGGAACGTCAGTTCCTTGAGCGTGATGTTCTCGACGAATTGGCCGGCCTCAGGCTTGCCGGCGAGGACCACCAGCTTGGACGCAGCCGGTGCGGCCACTCGGGCCTTGGACATATCCTCGCCGGGCAGAGGCTTGTAGTACAGCGTTCCGGAGCGGCTGAGAAACCACTCGCCCGGAGCATCCAGGGCGGCCTTGAAGTTCTCCAGGTGAAAGCGCGTGTTGTTGGGCCAACCGGAGTAGCTTTTGAGCTTTTCACCCTTGGTTGCGATCGTATTCTCGTGCGTATCAATAGCAGCCAGAAAGCGCCGCGTGATGCACCACTTGTGATAGGCCACCAGCGTGACGTCGTGCAGTTCATCGACGCTAACGTCCTTGACCAGGGCCAGTGCGTCGGGTCGAACTTCCGTGGTGCGCAGGAACTGGCCTTCCTCGCCCTGCAAGGCGACCTCACGCGTCTCGCCCATGTAGTGATACCACTTGTTTGGCGTACGGGCCCTCGTTGCGCGACGTCCGTTGACAAACAACTGCTCGAAATACCACCCTCCCGCTTTCACCTCTGGGATTTCCACCTGCCAAAGGCCACCTGGACCGGGTTGGAAACCTCGGATTGCCTGGCCGCCGGAGAAGATCGGGTGGGCTCCAGGGGCGGCTTCGTAGATGATGGGCCACGCCTTGCCGCCACTGTCTTGGGGAGTCAGGACAAAGGGCTGGGCCAGTGTATAGGTTCCGTCGGCCACCACGACGTGGATAGGCTCACGGAGCGTGATCGTGGTCTTCCATTGACGGATGATGTCACGGGCGCGCTCCAGACTGGCGACAGGTCCGTCCGTTCCCTCGGCGTTCGGTGTGGCGAGGCGGCCCGACCATTGGTCATTGCCCAGGGCCGAGAGGTGGATCGTCATGGCATTGCTGCCTCTGGGCAGGGCCCCGAATCCCACGTGGACAATGAGCAGTGTGATGAGCAATCCCTTGAGATGCTTCATGGTCTAACCTCCTGTCGTTTTCATGACGCCGAAAGAAAGGGAGCCGAAGCGCGGTCGCTTCAGCTCCCTGGAATCCCACATCCGCAGGGATTTATGCGGTCAGGTTCTCAAATTCAATGCCCACCTTCTTGCAGGCGTAGCCCAATTCCTTCATATAGTCGCCGTACCCGGTCATCCAGTGGAAGCCTGGCATGCGTTCGGCGAGTTTCTGGCTGTCGCAGGTGAAGCCGACATCGATCTGCGAGCGGCAGATGGGCATGAATGGGGCGTCGAGAATCTCGCCCTTGAGCCCGACCCATCGCTGGAGTTTGAAGTCAGGAACAATGTTGGTTACGACCTGACCTTTGTGCATTTCGACCTTCGGCGCTGCGCCGTAGTCCGACTCAAAGTGCGTCATGATGCGCACCGGCTCGAGGTCCTTGCCGTTCATCTTGCGCGGGGCCGTACAGTGCGCCAGCGTAATCATGCCATCATGGGGGTACGTCGGATCGTTCAAGAACACCGGCATCCCCGAGATATTGCCCAGCAGGACGCCTGACGGAATGACCACGAAGTCCGATTCGCAGAACGCCAGGTAGCGGGAATCATTGAGCAGGCTCAGAGTCAGACAAGCGGAGGTTTCCGCCAGGGGCATGATTGTGCCCATGCAGCCATTGATCGTGAGGGCCTGGCAATCGGCCTTCTTCATGACGCCTCGGAAGACCTGCTCCAGGAGAAAACCGTTGTCCACGAAACTGCGCTTGGTCTCCAGGCTGAGGCTGTTGTCCTTGAGGTAGGCGGCCGCACGCTGCTTGGCCCGTTTGACTGCTGCCTTGTCGGCGCGGGCGGCCTTGATTAACTCGCCCAGTTCGTCGTAACCCAGCGTCTGCATGTCGAACTTCCATACCTTGCGCACGAGGTTGGGAACGACATCTCTGGGTTGAGCCCACGCGGCGGGGCCTCCGACGGCAACGATACGCGTCCCCATCGTGTTCTTGAGCCCGCACAGGGCGCGAAGTCGCCAGAGAATCTCATCCTGGCTGTCGATGACAACGTCACCCTCGTCCATGCCCTTGACCTTCAGTGCATCGGTATGCTGCCTGAGGTAGCGGGGGCTGATAATCTCATACCAAAGGTAGACCGGCCCCGATTTGTGCCGGCAGAAGAGAATGATGTCTTTGCCGCGTTTGCTCAGGGCGTCGAACATGTCCATGCCGCCGCCGGCGGCATACACGATGTACGTGTCGGCTTCGTCCAGATCGGTGAGTTTTTCCAGTTCGGCTCTGCTGCGCACGCCGACAGGGCGCTGGAACTCCACCGGATAGTCGGCCTTCTTCTTGATGGCGGCCAGTTCCCCCTTGATGCGCGCCAGCTCTTTGTCCGCATCGTCCTGGGTCTGGATGCCTCCCCAGGAACGCCAGCTCGTTTGATGGCGCGGTTTGGGTGTGGCGTAGGTCAAGATAGGCTTGACGACCAGCGGTCGCCGAATCGGTCCGGCCCGGCCGTCGGCCTCGGCGGCCGCCACGGACGACCAGGTCAGGCCCGTCAGCGCCGCGCCAAAGACCGCGGCGCCCCCGGCGCCCTGGAGAAACGTCCTGCGGCTCACTCCGTCAGATGATTCGCCGTGTCCGCAGCCACATGGACAGCATGTCGTCTGCATGGGGTCTCGTTCAGCATTCTCGCTCGCCATCAGCAATTCCCTTTCAACCGAGTTCGTGTTCGCTTATCGAGTGTTTGGTTACGTGTGTGCGAAACCTGTCTGTGAAGGCGCCAGGCCGTTGCGCGTGCTGTTTTTCCAGGAACGAATCCATGCCCGCAATATAACGCAAGTTTCCCGGCGCGACAAGTCCGTAAATCTCCGCCCACGCCGGGCGATTTACCGGCCGGCGTGGTTCTCGGTTCACCCGCTTGCGACCTTGACGGAGACGCTGCATATTCATAGAATGACGCGGTCAGTGGGGTCTGCGGTGCCGGCAACAGCGTTCGGCGCGGCCCCGCAGCCCCGGAATAGCGAAAAAGGACGAATGGGATATGATTCATATTAACGAGAACTTCCTGAAGCTGAGTGCGGGATACCTGTTTCCGGAGATCGGGCGGCGCGTGCGCAACTTCAGAGAGTTGAATCCCCAGGCCGACGTAATCAGCATGGGAATTGGGGATGTCACCCAGCCTCTGGCGCCGGCCATCGTCGAGGCGATGCACCGGGCGGTCGACGAGATGGGTTTGCAGGAGAGCTTCAAGGGCTACGACGATGGCGGCGTGGGCTACGACTTTCTGCGCCAGGCGATCCTCGAGAACGACTACCGAGCTCGCGGTGTGAACCTTGACCTTGACGAGGTGTTCGTCAGTGACGGCGCCAAGCCCGACACGGGCAATATGCAGGAGATCTTCGGAACCGACAATGTCGTCGCGGTCGCCGATCCGGTCTATCCGGTCTATGTGGATACGAACGTCATGGCGGGCCGGACGGGCCAGGCCAACGAGATCGGCCAATACGAAGGGGTCGTCTATATGCCTGCCCTGGCGGAGCACGGCTTCGTGCCGCGGCCTCCTGAGCAGCAGGTGGACATGATCTATCTGTGCTTCCCCAACAATCCCACCGGCGCCGTCGCGACGAAAGAGGACTTGGCCAGGTGGGTGGCCTACGCCCGCGAAAAGAAGGCGGTGATCTTCTTCGACGCGGCCTATGAAGCCTTCATCTCCGACGATGACGTGCCCCATTCGATCTACGAGATCGAGGGGGCCAGTGAGGTGGCGATCGAGTTCCGCAGTTACTCCAAGACGGCCGGTTTCACCGGCGTCCGCTGTGCCTACAGCATCGTCCCGAAGGCGCTGAAAGCCTACAAAAAGGACGGAACGGCGGTGGAGGTGAATCCCGTCTGGAAACGGCGACACTGCACCAAATTCAACGGCGTTTCGTATGTTACCCAACTCGGGGCGGCCGCGAGTTACTCAGTCCAGGGGAAGAAGCAGATTCAGCAGACCATCGACGTCTATATGACCAACGCAGGCCTAATCCGAGACACGCTCGGCAAGCTGGGTTACGAGGTCTATGGAGGTGTCAACGCGCCGTATATCTGGCTCAAGACGCCGGATGGTCTGGGATCGTGGGATTTCTTCGATCGGCTTTTGCAGAAGGCCAACGTGGTCGGGACGCCGGGCGTTGGGTTCGGCCCGGCCGGTGAGGGATACTTCCGGCTGACCGCGTTTGCCCGGCCGGAACACGTCAAGGAGGCGCTGGAGCGATTCGCCAGACTGTAGCGCGCGACACCGTAATATCAGGGGATGTGCAAATCACGAAGGGGTCCGGGATGACCGAGCAGGTGACCGCGTATATCGGATTGGGCAGCAATCTGGGCGACCGGCAGCGCGTCATTAGAGAGGCGTTGGAGGGACTCGGCCGCCAGGGGCAGATCGAAGTCCTCCGCGTCAGCGAGATCAGGGAGACGCAACCCTTGGGGCCGTCGGCTCAGCCTGATTATCTGAATGCCGTTGCCGAGATCAGAACGACGCTGACAGCCGAAGGACTCCTGGAGGTTCTCATGACGACGGAGAACATCCTGGGCCGGACGCGACGCGGCAAGTGGGGGCCCAGGACGATCGACCTCGACCTCCTGCTGTTCGGGCGTCAGATTATCCACCTGCCCAACCTTATCGTACCTCATCCGCAGATGCACCTGCGTTCGTTTGTTCTGGACGGTCTGTGCGAACTGGATGGCGAACTGGTGCATCCGCTGTTCAACGAACCGGCCTGCGAACTGGCCCGCCGGCTCGCCGGCAGCGATTTCACGTTGAACCCGGCGGCGCCTCAGCTTGTCAGTATTGCCGGCCTGATCGGTGTGGGCAAGACCACCCTCATGAAGCGATTGGCAGTCGCCCTGGACGCCGAAACGGTGATGGAGCCCTACGACACCAACCCATTTCTGCCTGGCGTCTATTCAGGCCAGCAGGAGCTGGCCCTGGACAGCCAACTCTATTTCCTGGTCAACCGAGGCGAGCAACTCAATCCGGAAGCGTTGTCGCCGGACAAGGTGTCATTGACGGATTACGTCTTTGAGAAGGAACTGATCTATGCCCGGCGTCTATTGGCGCCCGAGCAATTGCAGTTATACGAGCGCATTTACCGACCGTTTGCCGAACAGGTCGCAACGCCCGTGTTGGTGATCTATCTCCAGGATTCGCCCGAGCAATGCCTGGAGCGTATTCGTCGACGGAACCGACCGTACGAACAAGAAATCACGCTCGAGTTCCTGGAGTCACTGCGTATCGAGTATGAGCGGCTCTTCGCCGAGTGGGATGCGTGTCCGATTCTTCGCCTGCCCGTATCGCAGGTGGGGCTCGAGGACGAGGCGGCGCTGGCGCACGTGGCGCTCCAGGTCAAGGCCTATGTGGCTTCAAGAGACTGCGTTGTGGTTTGTTGAAGCATATCCGATGATGAGGCAGGGATGCAGGTAGCGACGACGATAGAGGAAATCCGGCGGTGCGTGGCCCAGGCGCGGGCGGGCGGCCAGCGAGTGGGGCTGGTCCCGACGATGGGAGCGCTTCATGTCGGACACGTTTCGTTGATGGAGGCTGCGGCGGCGCGCTGCGAGTCTGTGGTGGTGAGTCTTTTTGTGAACCCGACACAGTTTGGCCCGGGCGAGGATTACGACGCCTATCCCAAACCGTTCGAGAAGGACATCGAAATCTGCGAGAAACACGGGGTCGCGGCGGTTTTCGCGCCGGGGCCGGAGGAGATGTATCCCCGTGAGAATCTGACGTGGGTCGGTGTCGAGAAGCTCACAGAATCACTGTGTGGTCGGTCCCGGCCCATCCATTTTCGCGGCGTCACTACGGTCTGCACGAAACTGTTCAACATCGTGGGTCCGGATATGGCCTTCTTTGGCCAGAAGGACGCCCAGCAGGCAATCGTCATCCAGCGTATGGCGGCCGACCTGAATATGCCGCTGGAGATCGTGGTCTGTCCCACGGTGCGCGAGCCGGATGGTCTGGCCGTCAGCAGTCGCAACCGCTACCTCAGTCCCCAGCAGCGCCGGGATGCGACAGCCCTCTATCGGGCGCTGGAGAAGTGCCGCGAGTTGATTGATGCGGGCGCCGCGGATGCCGATGAGATTCGCGAGCAAATGAGAGCGATTCTGGCCCCGATCCCGGATCTGGAGGTCGAATACATCAGTTTCGTGGACGCCGAGAGCCTCCAGGAACTTCAACGGGTCCAGGGGCGCGTGCTGATCGCTTTGGCTGCTCGTTTGGGCCCGGCGCGACTGATCGACAACATCCTGGTGGACAAGGCTGGGCGATAGGGTATAATGCCGCTCGTGACTGGGTGAACATTAGACTTGAGAGAAAAGATTCAATGTTGATTAAACTACTGAAAAGCAAGCTGCATAGAGGCCGGATAACCGAAACGCGGCTCCACTATCCTGGCAGCATTGAGATTGATCGGGCCCTGATGGACGCCTCCGGGATTCTGCCTTATGAGTCCGTTCTGGTAGCGAACCTGAACAATGGCAGTCGGCTGGAGACGTACGCTGTGCCGGCTGACGCCGGGTCCGGCAGGATCGTCGTCCTCGGGGCGGCCGCTCAACTGGCCGAAAAAGGCGATATCGTGATCATCATGGCCTTTGGCATATTCAGCCCCGATGAGGCGAGCCAGCACAAGCCCAAGGTCCTGGTTCTGGACGAGAAGAACGACGTCGTGGACTAGTCGCAGGCGATGGTGGAACGATAAGGATGTTGGACAACTACACCGTGAAACTCAGGGCCTGCTGGACCGATGTCACTGTCGGCGGCTGTTTGTGTTGTGAGACGAGAAGCCGTTAGATGCATCCCGAACTGATCGATATTCCCATTATCCATGTGTCCGTTAAAAGTTACGGCACGATGATGGTGATTGGTTTCCTGGCCGCGGTGACGGTGATTCGCTTGTTGAGCCGACGGTTTACCCGTGATCCGCAGCATATCACAAACGCGGCGCTGTACTCGCTTATCGCCGGGGTGATCGGGGCCCGCGTGTTCTTCGTGGTCCACTATTTCGACCAGTTTCGGGGTGATCCCCTGGGTGTCTTGGCGATCTGGAACGGGGGCCTCGAACTGTTGGGCGGCGTGCTGCTGGCCATCGCGGTCATCCTGTTCTATATTCGGTACCACAAACTCCCTCTGCGTCACTATCTGGACGTGTTGGCCATTGGCTTGATGATGGCTCTGGCCTTTGGCCGGATCGGCTGCTTCCTGAACGGCTGCTGCTACGGCAAACCCACGAGTTTACCCTGGGCGGTCCGTTTCCCTTATGGTTCTTTTGCCTATCGCAGCCAGATTCATCCCGATCTGGAGCGCAACCGCGCCGAGCCCCATCTGCATGTGCCTGAGGAGTACTTCGGCTACACCGATGAGGATCGACGGTATAGTCCTGGTCTCAAGCCCAAGAACCTGCTGACCCCGCAGCAGAAGGAGGAGGTTACAACGGGCCAGTACCGGTGTTTGCCGGTACACCCAACCCAATTGTACACTTCGATGGCGGCCGGTTTGTGCTGCCTGATCCTTTACGGCGTCTGGAGGCGATCGCAGAGGGCCGAGCAGGAGGGGGTATACCCGCTCCTAACAAAGCCGGGCTCCATCTTCAGCCTGATGTTCGTTCTCTACGGTGTGCTCCGCTTCAGTGTTGAACTGGTGCGTGACGACAACCCCTTCGAGATCGGCACGCTGACCGTCTCCCAATTGATCGGCATGGCCCTTATATTGCTGGGCGCCGGCCTCCTGGTCGTCTACACCTACGTTCGGCCTGAGACCCTTACGCCGGTCGATTCCGACTCGAATTCTTCCCCTTCGAAGAAATCCAAGCCCGCGGGGAAAGCCAGGCGCTGAATACGGGGATTCTCTGCAGGCTGTTGTCGTCGTGTTGACGATGATATGCTTCTCTGCTGAGGGGCGATAAGGTGCGCTGGGGCCATGGTCGACGCTTGGGATGGAGATATTTGGCCGGTTTCTCACCGCGTGTCTTACAGGCTCTGCGACCGAGGAGGCGGTTTCGTCATCATCCAACCGCTGCGTTTTACTCATTTTCCGCGCGCATTTTCGGTTGAACACAACGGCAAAACACCGATAGTATATAGTACGTGGAACGCACAAGCCAAACACAGGTGTAATTCAGAAGAGCATTATGGGTCTTTACGACAGAGACTACACGCAATCCGGCTCGCGTCAGCAGTACTACGGCGCGCCGCAGATGCGGCTTAACCTGCCGCGGATCACCCCGGTGGTCAAATGGCTGCTGATTGTCAACATTGGCATCCATCTCCTTCAGGCGCTGTTCTTCGCCGAGCAGATGAGATCGCCCGTGCTGCGAACGCCCCTGGAGATTGTTTTCGCCGTCTTCCCGGAAACTTTCGGTAAGGCTCTGCAGATATGGAGGCTCATTAGTTATCAGTTCCTGCATGGTAACGGGCTGCACATTTTTGGGAACATGCTTGGATTGTACTTCCTGGGGCCGACCCTGGAGAAGCATTGGGGGAGTCGGCGATTCCTCATCTTCTACTTGTCTTGCGGCGTTGTTGGGGGACTGTTCTACACGGTTCTTGTCGGCCTGCATGTGATGGAAGCGGGGCCGATGGTAGGGGCCTCGGGCTCGATTCTTGGCATGTTGGCGGCCTGCGCCATCCTCTTTCCTCATTTCGTGGTTTTTATCGTTATCTTTCCGGTGCCGATCCGAGTCGCGGCGGTGGGCCTGATGATGCTTTACATGGTCAATGTCTTCCTCGGCGGGTGGAACTCCGGCGGTGATGCGGCCCATCTGGGCGGGATGGCGGCCGGCGCCGCCTATGTCTTTCTCGCGCCGCGGTTGGGTCGATTCAAGCTCAAGGCTCGTGCGGGGTCCTGGGACAAGAAAATTGAGGACGAGCGCAAGCTCCAGATCGAGGTCGACCGGATCCTCGCAAAAGTCCATAGTTCCGGACTGCATAGCCTAACGAGTAAGGAAAGACGCATCCTCAAGAAGGCCACCCAGGAGGAACTGCGGCGCAACCACCTTAGCTAGGCCCCGGTCGTCTGGCTCTGGGCAAGACAAGGGCGGGACGATCACAATGCTGCTCGGTCTCAGTGGGGGCGCTCAGTCCCACTTGAATCGCATTTTACCTTCGGTCAGCGATTCGATCCGTCGCCTGACGTTCTGCAGTCTCGTCTCGTTATCTTGCCACCTGATGATCTCGTCCTTGCTGTCTTTGATTTGTTTCTGCAAGTCTTCGAGTTTCCTCTGGAGACGTTCGTAGGCGATCTTCTTGCGTCTTACGATGAGGTCGTAGCGTCGGGCGACAACCTCTTGCAGCTCAACTCCCAGGGTTTGTCGTTTGGCTTGGGACTTCTCATAGCGCAACCGTCGGACGAGTTCGTCGCGTCGCGCTTTCAGTTCGAGGTCCTCTTTGAGGACGGCGCCAAGTTCAGGATTGGATCTATCAGCCTCGAAGATGCGTCCGTACTTGGCCAGCAGGTGTTCGTAGCTCTTGACGTAGAGTTGGGGGTCTTTCTCTTTGAGTTTGGTCAGATCCCTTTCCTCCTGCGCGTAGTTGGCCTTGAGCCACTTGATGAAATCGGCTTGTTTTCTCTGCTTCCAGGCCTGGTAGCGTTCCCGGCTGATTTCCTCGATCTCCGGGCGTCCATGTTTTCCGAGTTCGGCTTTGAATCGTTCCGGATCTTTCTTGCGCAGCTCGCCCAACTCCTTCGCCTTGGCCGGATCGCGTTTCTGGAGACCTTTCAGGATGCGCTCGACGTTTTCGTCGGAGAGCCATCGGTACCAGTGGGGAGAGCGCCCTTGCCGCGGCTCGTCGTCCCAGATGTCTTCCGTTTTCGTCGTTGGGCCATCGGCGGCTTTTGTCATCGAGGGAAACCCGCCGACTAGAAGGATCAAGCCTACGAGTAGAGTGATATGACATTGCTTCATCGCTGCTATTCCTTCCAGAACGCGGTATTGATTTGCGCCAGCTCCATCTCCACTTCATCGAGCGTCCCGACCCCAGCGTCCTGACTCTCACCGGCCTCCAGAGCCTGTACCTGGGCTTCGATCTGCCTGATCTCAGAAGTGAAATAGGCCAGTTTAATGTCGTCGGCCGAAATGTCATCGCTTTCCCATATCAACGTCGGAATCAAGGCTGCATGGCTAAGACCGGGATTGCTCTGCGGGGCTCGGCTGTGGAACGCAATCAGGCTCAGGACGACGACTGCGGCGACGCCTGCGGCGAGTCGATACAGATGATGCACAGTTCGATGTCGTCCGGAAAGCCTGGCCGCCATTTGCAGCTTGATGCCCAGCATCATCTCGTGATCGGGTTCGGGGGCCGGATGGGCCCGCAGCATCTCATCGCCTGCCTGCACGTCTTCTGCGGCGCTCTCCGCTTCCGCGGGCGACATGAATCGTTCAAATAACGCTCTCAGGTTGTCTCGGTCTGGTTTTTTCACGAGTTCAACTCTCCATAAACCCACGTAGTTTCTTGAGCCCACGGTGCAACTTGGACAATGTGGTCCCGATGGGTTCAGATCGCAACTCGGCAATCTCTTTGAAGCTTAGGTTGGAGTAAAACCGTAACATAATCAACTCTCGCGTATCAGTATCCAGTCGACCTAACTGCATCTGGAGCCTGTCGAGTTTCTCATCCTTGCCATCCGATTTTGGCAGACCCGTCGGCACCGATCCCAGTTCTGTGCGCTGGGCATCCAGTAGCTTCTTTCGACGTTTTCTGGCCCGCAGGTGATCGTGAAAGATGTTCGCAGCGATCCTGAAGAGCCAACTCTCGAACGATCCGCCCTGGTAAGACCCGACCTTCTCGACCAGTTTCATGAAGAGTACGCTGAGCAACTCTTCGCTGAGATCGCGGTCGCCCGTCAGCCGATAAAAATACCCATAGCAGCGCCTGGCGTACGCATCCAACAACTGCGCAAAGCTGTCGGCGTCGCCCGATTTACAGCCGGCTATGATTCGGGTTAGCTCGACGCCTTCACCCATTTGCTGTAATCACTGCCAAATACCAAGACGCTGCTAGTAAAGAGTTTATTTCAAGAATCCGGGAAAGCGAGGCTTGCTGGCGGGGCCGTTTTGCCCGTGACGCGGTCCCCCCAATTTGCGAGAAGCATCCACAGCACACGGTATACCGGAAGGTGATCGCCGGGGCGTCCAAGCGGTTAGACAGGCCAGGGGCTGTCCTGGTCCTCGTCCGCCTCTTCCTCTTCATCGAGCTTCCATTGCTCCGACTCCTCCATCTCGTTGATCTCGCGCTGTACGTACTTGAAGATCTTGTCTTGCAGGGGAGCAAGCCGGCCGTACGACTTCAACATGTTCTGGTAGCTTGCCAGAAGCATATCCAGGCGGATCAACTGCCACTTGGCTAGGCATTCCGGCTCCTTCACCGTGGTGAAGGGATCGCACTTGAACACCTTATGTCCGTCCGGGCCGACCTCACAGTATTCGCATTGGTCGCAGTGAATCATCTCTAGCACCCCGTTCCCGAGTGGTGTCGAACGTGAGATCGGCACATCGCCACCAGCCATCCAAACGGCGACTGCCCTGCGCCGCGTCCGCTATCACGCACGTGTTATCTGATTGCGACATTTGCCGTTTTATCTCTTTACACGCCCACCTTTCTTGTGTAGCATCGCATTATACGTATTTCAGGGTAAGTGTAACAGGGATTTTGTGTTTTGTTAGAGGATTACATGAGCAAACCACGACGACGCAGGAAGATTGGAAGCAAGAAGAGACGTACACGCTGGAAAATCCGGCATAAGATCAGCTAGACGTTGTCTCATTTCTGTCTGTTCACCCTGTAGAGAGGCGCCGGGCGCAACGGTGTTGCTGCGCCTAGGTCGCGACCGCGCAGATGAAGCATTTCCACGTAGTGTTCCAGCCCGACGGTAAGGATGTGCATATCCATCAGGGTGCGACTGTCCTGGAAGCCGCCGGTCAGGCGGGAATTCCTCTGACCACCCCTTGCGGCGGCAAGGGAACGTGCGGCAAATGCCTCGTTGAATTATCTGGATCCGGTCAGATGGTCCGCGCCTGTCAGCATACGGTGCAGAGCGATCTGACGGTGATGGTGCCGCCGGCGTCGCGTCTCTACGAGCACCAGATTCTGGCTCATGGTGTGGATCGGGCTGCCAAAATCAGGCCGACCATCGTCGAAAAGCACCGGGCGGCGACAGGGAGCGATGTATTCCTAGGACTGGCAGTGGATATCGGCACCACCACCGTGGTGGCCAAACTCATCGATTTGGCCGACGGTCGCTGTCTGAACACACAAGCGACGCTCAATCCTCAGATACGCTTTGGGGATGATGTCATCAGTCGTATCAGCTACGCCAACTCCCCGGCGACTCTGACCGAATTGCACAAGACGATCATCGGTTGCATTAACGATTTGATCGATCGGCTCTGCAAGGCAGCGGAGACGGACCCGACGGCGATCTGTGAGGCGTGTTTCGTGGGCAACACCACGATGAACCACATTCTCCTCGATTTCCCCATCGAGCAGTTGGGCCAGGCTCCTTACGAGGCGCATTCAGTTGAAGCGCACGATCTGGCTCCGGGCAAACTGGGGCTGCACATGAACCTGCGCGGCAATGTCCATACCGTCGAGAATATTGCCGGTTTCGTGGGCTCTGATACTACCGCGGTGGCCTTAGCGGTGGATATGGGTTCTGCGGCGGGCATGACCTTGGTGGTGGACATCGGGACCAATGGTGAACTGGTGCTGGGGACCAGCGAGAAGCTCTATGCGGCCAGTTGTGCGGCCGGTCCGGCCCTGGAAGGGGCGCGGATCAAGCACGGCGGCAGGGCGGCCGAGGGGGCAATCGAGGCGGTGGTGATCGACGATGGTGACATTGGGCTGGATGTGATCGGCCGAGCTAAACCTCGTTCGATCTGTGGCAGTGGCCTGATTGACGCTGTCGCCGTACTTCTGGAATTGGGGGTCATTGATGCCACGGGCCGCTTTGTGAGCCCTCAGCAGGCTCAGGGACGCCTCTCGGAAGCCGCCAGGGCCAGACTGATCGAGGTCGACGGGCAGCAGGCTTTCTGTCTGGCTTTCGATCAGAGTGTTTCGCGGCCGACGGTCGTCCTCACGCAGAAGGATATCAGGGAGTTTCAGCTTGCCAAAGGGGCCATTCAGGCGGGAATTCAGCTTCTATTGCGGAAGACCGACACGAAGGCAAGTGGCCTGGAGAGCGTGATGTTGGCCGGCGCCTTTGGCAACTACATCCGTCCGGCCAGCGCTGTCGCCGTCGGCTTGCTACCCGACGTTCCGCTGGAACGAATTCACTTCGTAGGCAATGCGGCTGCCTCGGGGGCCGAGATGCTGCTGCTCAGCGACGACTGTAGAAGACGCTCTGCGGCGCTGGCGCGAAAGATCGAATATGTGGAAATTGCCCACGAGCGGGATTTTGCTGACGTCTTCGCCGATGCGATGCTCTTGAGCCCCTGACTTCGCGGCGCTAGGCGCCTTGTGCAAAGGCCAGTTGGTAGGCCAGATAGCTGCCATAGACGATGAGGAACAAGACGCCGCTGACGCGACCGACAACACGTTTGCCTAAAACCGCAGCAACGCCAAAAGCAAGGGTGACCCCAATCATTATCCAATAGTCGATCCCACCGGCGAAACGCCCATCCACGGTGAAGGGCAGCACCATGCCTGCGGCACCAGTGACCAGCAGCGTGTTGAAGATATTGGAGCCGACCAGGTTGCCGACCGAGATGTCGTGATGGCCCTTCAAGGCGGCCACGACGCAGGTCACCAGTTCGGGCAACGAGGTGCCAATCGCCATGATGGTGGAGCCGATCACGGCGTCGCTGAGATGGAAGTATTCGCCAATCGCCACTGCGCCGATGATGGTCATGCGCGCCCCAGCGGTCAGGCCCACCAGGCCGACAAGAACGAAGAGAACATCCCTCTTGAGGCTTCGTACCGGATGCCCGGCATGTTGTGACTTCTCGGAGAAACCGTTGGTAGCGGTCACCCTGGCCATGTGAATCGTGTAGGCGACCAAGCCGGCAAAGATGCAGAGCAGGATGCAGGCTTCCCCTCGAAGGATGGTCAAATCTCGCAGGAATGGCCAGAGCAGCAGCGCAACGACCAGCATTGTCGGTACTTCGCGTTTGAGCGTCCGGGCCTGCACCTGTAGGGGGCTGATGAGGGCCACGACCCCTCCGACCAGGGCTAGATTGGCAATGTTCGAACCATAGACGTTTCCAATGGCGATATTGCCTTTGCCCGATAGGACGGCAGCGATGCTGGCGGCCGCCTCGGGCGCCGAAGTCCCCATGGCGACGACGGTCAGGCCCACCACGAGTTGGCTGACGCCGAATCGCTCGGCGATTCCAACGGCGCCGTCAACCAGCCAGTCGGCGCCCTTCCATAGCAGCAGCAGCCCGCCGCCCAAGAGTACTATCGGCCAAGTCATCGTCTCTCCAACTGGTCTTCGCCTGCGACCAGGCTTGCGCGGAGCATGCAGGGCGATAATCGTACGCGTGCACACACCTTAAAGGAGGCTTGGTCGGGGACAACTCGTGACATTCCGCACTTGATCTGAGCACCCAGCAAAGCGGCGGGAGAACGGGCTCGAGCCGCTTCAGATCTTACCGACGACAAGGCAGGCGTTGTGACCGCCGAAACCGAATGAATTACTGATCGCGATATCCACCTTGGTTTCGCGCGCTTTCAACGGCACGTAATCCATCTTGAGGTCACAGCGTTCGTCCGGGTTATCCAAATTGATCGTCGGCGGAATGATGGACTTGTTGATGGCCTGGACCGCCGCGATGAGTTCAACAGCAGCAGTCGCACCCAGCATATGCCCGAGGCAGCCCTTGGTCGAACTGACGGGAATGTTGTAGGCTTGTTCTCCAAAAACCGCTCGTATCGCCATACTTTCGGCAATGTCGTTCAATTCCGTACTGGTCCCATGCGCGTTGATATAGCTGACATTCTCTGGATTGATCTGGGCATCAGCCAGGGCCAGTTTCATGGCCATTGCCGCACCGGCCCCATCGGGAAGCGGAGCGGTGATGTGATGGCCGTCGTCGGTCGCACCGTAGCCCAGCAGTTCGGCGTAGATCTTCGCCCCGCGCTGCTTGGCGTGCTCGTAGTCCTCCAGGACCAAGATCCCGGCCCCCTCGGCCAAGACGAACCCATCGCGATCACGATCAAAAGGCCGAGAGGCCATTTGCGGTGCATCATTGCGCAGGCTCAACGAGCGCGCGGCGCAGAAAGATCCGAGCCCGATCGGTGTCACCGCAGCCTCGGAACCGCCCGTGACGACCACATCGCTGCGGCCACTGGCGATATTCCAGAAGGCTTCGCCTATGGTATGGTTACCAGAGGCGCAAGCGCTGGTGACGCAGAAACATGGGCCTCGCAAGCCGAACTGAATGGCGATATTCCCGCTGGCGGCATTGGCCATCAAACGCGGCACGCAGAAGGGCGAAACCTTGCCTGGGCCTTTCTTGAGCAGACGAATGTGCTGCTCTTCGATCTCCTTGATGCCGCCGATCCCTGTGCCCACGATAACCCCCATGCGATAGGGGTCCTCTTTCGCGAAATCAAGCCCGCTATCGTCAACCGCTCCAATGGCGGCGGCGACGGCGTACTGGGCGAAGCGATCCATGCGCTTGGCCTCGCGCCGATCGATATACTGGGTAACATCAAAATGCTTGATCTCACCGGCGAAATGGACGGTAAAACCACTTGCATCAAAGGATTCGATGGTCGAGACGCCGCTGCGGCCTTCACACAGCGCAGCAAACAACTTCTCGACCGACTCGGACAGCGCAGTAACACAGCCCAAGCCCGTTATGACAACTCGACGTCTATTCATAGCGAACTTATGTGCTTTCTTTCTTTCTGGATTGGGCTACCTTGACGATGTATTCAACAGCGGCGCCAACGGTCTGAATCTTCTCAGCCTCTTCGTCGGGGATGCTCATGTCGAACTCATCTTCAAATTCCATGACCAGCTCGACCGTATCCAGCGAGTCGGCGTTCAAATCGTTAATAAAGGACGTTTCCAGGCTGACTTCGGACTTGTCAACGCCCATTTGCTCGCTGATGATATCGATCACCTTGCTCTTGATCGCCTGGACATCCACCTCATCGATACTCACTTGTTGATCCTCCCTAATACTCACGGACTTCTCAAAAAACTGTCGTTGGCTGACATTACCTGAATCACTATATACTATCCCCACCCTCTCCTGATTGCGGCCGGTATACTACCCACTGGGCGGGAGTTACACAAACATTTTCTGTTTTTTTTTACATGGCCATCCCGCCGTCAACGCATAGCACCTGGCCGGTAATGTAGCCGGCTTCATCGCTGGCGAGAAACGCGACCGCCTTGGCCACGTCCTCCACCGTTCCGAATCGCTTGACAGGGATGACATCCTTGGCGGCCTTCTTGACCGGCTCTGGCAGGGTGGCCGTCATATCGGTCTGGATGAATCCGGGGGCGATGCAATTGGCGGTAATCCCCTTCTTGCCGACCTCGCGGGCGATGGATTTGGCCATGCCGATCAGCCCGGCCTTGCTCGCGGCGTAGTTGGTCGATCCGGCCTGGCCCATGACGCCGGCGACGGAACTGATGTTGACGATGCGACCGAACTTATTGCGGATCATCGAGCGAACCACCACGCGCGTGGCCGTGAAGGCCGCCCGAAGGTTGACGCCAATGACCTTGTCGAAGTCCTCATCGTCCATCTGGATCATTAGCTTGTCCCGGGTGATACCCGCGTTGTTCACGAGGATATCGATTCCGCCGTGCTTGGAGGCCAGCTCGTCGAGGACGGCGGTAAGCCTGGTCGTATCGGTGATGTCGACGCAACGGGGCAGTACGTCGAAGCCAGCCTCTTTCACAGCCTTTCTGAGTTCCTCAAGCTGGTCTTCCATGATATCGAGACCGGCGACGGCGCGTCCCTGCCGGAGCAATTCGAACACAATGGCGCGGCCGATACCTCGGGCTGCCCCTGTCACCACCGCTAATCGTTTTTCAGCCATCCTCATTATCTCCAATCATCTTCTTTTTTGGGAATCCATACGGGTCATGCCGTCGCCTGGCGGGCCTCGATCAGGGTCTTGAGCGAAGCGGCGCTGCTGAGGTTGATGACTCGTATTTTTCGGTTAATGCGTCTCATCAGGCCGGTCAACACGCGACCGGGTCCAATCTCATAAAACTGACCGACCCCTTCGGCCAGCAGCCGCTCCATGCACTTTTGCCAAAGGATAGGACTTATCAGTTGGCTGGTCAACCCGTCGACGATGGCTTGTCTATCAGGGTAGTAATCAGCGGAAATGTTGGCCAGTGTCTTTACCTGTGCGGTTTCTTTAATGTCACATTCCAAGAGGGCCTGGCCCAGCGTCTCGGCGGCGGGGGTCATCATGCTCGTGTGGAAGGCCCCGGCCACTTCCAGTCGGATGGCCTTGACCGCGCCGTGGTCCGGCGCCAATTGGGCCGCGCGTTCGCAGGCGGCCACGGTTCCGCTGACGACAATCTGTCCCGGGCAGTTGAAGTTAACCGCGCTCAGCAAATCGCCTTCAGCGGCCTTTTCGCATAATTGGCGGACCTTCTCCTCGTCCAGTCCGATGATACTGACCATCGCGCCATCGGAGGCCTCGGCGGCGGCCTGCATAGCTTCGCCGCGCCGCTTGACCAGAGTCAGGCCCTCCTCGAAGCTAATGCGTCCTGCGGCGTACAGGGCTGTGTATTCGCCTAGACTCAATCCTGCCGTGATGCTGGGGACGATTGCCTGGGTGGCCGACTCGGTTCGCAGCACCTCGAGCAACGCGGCCGAGGTCGCGAAGATGGCCGGTTGCGACAGGGTCGTGGTGTTGAGGGTTTCCGCCGGGCCTTCAAAACAGATCTGACGCAGGTCGAAACCGACGATCTCATTGGCTCGGTCAAAGATCTTAGCTGCAACGTCAAAGGTGGCGGCAATATCGGCGCCCATCCCTACCAACTGGGCTCCCTGTCCGGGAAAAAGAAAAGCAGTACTCATCGTTCGTATCCTTGAACTGCACTTGCGCTCTAGCGTTCCATCAATTCTGAGAGCCTCGTCAATACTCGATGACATTGGCGCCCCAGGTGACGCCGGCGCCGAAAGCCACAAAAACGAGGAGGTCGCCTTTCTTGAGTTTGCCCGCTCGGACACACTCGTCAAAGGCGATTGGCACCGAGGCGGCCGAGGTGTTGCCGTACTCGGCAATGTTGACGAAGACCTTGTCATCGGGCAGCTTGAGTCGTTTGGCTGCCGACTCGATGATTCTCGCGTTCATTTGATGAGAAATCACCATACTGATGTCGTCAATGGTCAGGCCGCAATGATCCAGACAGGAGTTGACCGAATCAACAATGCGGCGCACCGCTTGCTGATAGACCTCACGCCCGTTGATTTGCATGAAGATATCGTTGGGCTCGTCCAGAGGCTTATGCGCCGGATACCGAGATCCGTGGGCCTTGCAATTGAGAGATCCCCAGTATTGGCCGGCGGCGCCCAGCGTGCTGTATATGATGCCCCGACCACTATCGGTTTTTCGCTCGAGCACGACGGCTCCGGCCCCGTCGCCGAAGAGAATGCAACTGGCGCGATCTTTCCAGTTCATAATCTTCGTCAGTGTTTCGGCGCCGATGACGAGGGCCTTGTCGATCCGTCCGTTCTCCATGAATTGCTGGACCAAGTGCAAGCCGTAGACGAACCCGCTGCATGCCGCCGACAGATCAAAGACCCACGCTTTGGAGGCCCCTAGAGCCTCCTGCACAAAACAGGCGGTCGCGGGAAAAGGCATCTCGGGAGTGATCGTTGCGACAATGATCAGGTCGATCTCTTCGGCGTCGACGTTGGCGTATTCCAGGGCCCGCTTGGCTGCTTCGGTGGCCAGGGAGGCCGTGGTCTCATGGTCCTCGCTGATATGCCGGGTCTTGATCCCTGTGCGCGTGGTGATCCACTCATCTGACGTGTCGACCAGCTCTGTGAGATCATCGTTGGTTAGAAGCTTGGGGGGGGCGTAAGAGCCACAGCCCGTGATGACGGCGCGGTGGCGCGAAGGGGGGGGCTGTGTTTCCTTAGGCATCAGAGGTCCTAACGTGCGTTTCCGAGAGACAAGCGGTAATCTTGTCGTTGATTCGTTGGGTGTGATACTTTTTGGCCGCAAAGACCGCGTTGCGAATGGTATGGCTCTTGCTCTCGCCATGGCAGATCAGCGCCGTACCGTTGATGCCCAGCAGGGGGGCGCCGCCGTATTCGTTATAATCATGTTTCTTGTAAACGCGCATGATGATCGGCTTGAACTTGAGGGCCAACCGCGCCTTTTCCTGCATCAACTCTTCCTTGATAGCGCGAAACAGGCCGTCGACGGCGCCTTCGGTCAGCTTCAAGATCACGTTGCCGACGAAGCCTTCGCAGACCACGACGTCGCAGACCCCGCGAAAGATGTCCCGGCCCTCGATATTACCGATGAAGTTGATCCGTGGATCGCCTCGAAGCAATTCACGCGTCCGCTTGACGACCTCGTTGCCCTTGGTGTCTTCCTGTCCAATGCTCATCAACCCCACGCGGGGCTGGTCAATCCCCAGAATATGCTGGGAATAAACGCTCGACATCAGTCCATACTGATAGAGGTTGATCGGTTTGCAGGCGACGTTAGCCCCGACATCGCAAATTGTGACCGGCCCGGCGCTCATGGGGAAAACAACCGCAATGCCCGGACGGTTCACCCCGGGCAGGTTTCGCATGCGCATCTGAAAGGCGGCCACGCAGGCCCCGGTATTGCCGGCCGAAATCACCGCATCGGTCTGCCCGCGCTTGGCGAGCTTGGCCATGATGGCGATCGAACTCTTGGGTTTCTTCCGCAGGCTCTCGATGGGGGTCTCATCCATCGAGATGATTTCGGGCGCATCCAGAACGCCGACGCGGCCTTTCTTGCACTTCAAGTCAGACAGCTTCGTTTCGATAAGTTCCTCCGGCCCAACTAGAACCACCTCGTCGTCCTTGTCGAGCTGAGGTATTGCTTCCAACGCACCGGCGATAATCTCGTCCGGGGCGTGGTCACCTCCCATGGCGTCTATTGCGATCCGCATCCTTAGCTTGCTTCCTCCTTGCCGAGTTTCAACGTGATCGCGGGGTTCACATAGCCACAGTTTTCGCACGCCGCGTGCGGCAACTTCGCTTGTCCGCATTTTGTGCACTGCGAGTAATTCACGGCCGTGAGCCGGTGGTGAGCTCGTCGAGTGCGGGTCCTGCTCTTACTGGTCTTCTTCGTTGGTAGCATTGCTGACAACTCCCATTCTTCTGCGAAAAACCCACAGAGACATTCTCTGATGCAATGTAAAATTTTCTTAAGTAACGGATATCAAAGTCGTTGTCAAGGCAAATATCGGTTCGCCGGCAAATCGCAAGCGGGCAATATCGGTCCCCGAGACGCTATGGAATGACTGACTCGGACCCGATTGCCGTCAAGACGCCAGTGGCGTCGACCGAATCAGTCAATCGCCCCGGCGACCCCCGGGATTCCGAACACGGGCGAACTTTCGCGTTTAACTCGGACAGGCAACTCTTTCTCCGGAACTAAGCGATATCCCTTTTTTTGCATGCATTCGACCACAAAATCGCGTTCATAGCGGCCTAGCCCATGCGTTCGCTCAACATCGGAGTATCGGGTCGCTTCGGCGTGGCAGGAGGCGAGCGACTTGCGACACTCATCAAAGCCCCTGCCGTCTTGGTACCAGTATTTGGAACAGCCGCCCAGTAAACACGCGGCGATAAGCAGCAATCCCGCAAGAACTAACCTCATTTCCTGGCTCCTAGAGATCCGACTTTCTATTTGTGCCTATCCCTCAACCCAAGTCCGAAACCAGAGTTAGCGAAGGAAAGACCACCCCACCCCACTCCCAAGGGGCCAAATTATCTTCGATCGCCCGGTCTTTGTCAACCTCACGCCCTGGAAAACTGACTGACGTGAAGTTTTCCAGGGTTTCGCCGGTGCTGTAGCGGCTCCGGAGGGGACATTCCAGGCATTCCACTGGGCCGAAAGGGGCTTTCGAGGCACTCAGGCGGAGACTCCATTCGCATCGTTGCTTTCACCACAAAGAGCAAGCAGCCCAGCCGGTGACCGAGAATTGTGCTATCCCCGGTTGATTGTGAGGCTTGGCGGCGGTATCCTACGGCCAGAGCCCTGGGGGACGCAGGACCCCGGGTGACGACGGATAAGCCAGAGAAAGGAGTCATTCACCATGGCGACAACGGACAATCTCCAGGATGCCTTTGCCGGCGAGAGCCAGGCGAACCGCAAGTACCTGGCCTTTGCCAAGAAGGCCGAACAGGATGGCTTGAGCCAGGTGGCGAAACTCTTCCGCGCCGCGGCCGAAGCCGAGACCATTCATGCCCACGCCCACCTCCGCGTACTGGGCGGCATCCAGGGCACTGCTGAGAATCTCGAAGCCGCGGTCGAGGGCGAGGGATTCGAGTTTCAGGAGATGTATCCGAAGTTCCTCAAGGAAGCCGAGGCCGAGGGCAATCAGGCAGCGGTCTACTCCTTCAAGAACGCCCTGGCGGTCGAGGAGATCCACCACGGGCTCTACAGCAAGGCCCTGGAAAGCGTCAAGGCCGGCTCCGACCTGCCTGCAAAGAAGATCTATGTCTGTGCCATCTGTGGCAATACCGTCGAAGGCGAAGCCCCCGATTCATGCCCAGTCTGCAAGGCTGCGAAAGAGAAATTCTTCGAGGTCGCCTGAGCAATCTGGCCTAGACCCATCCCCACACGTTAGGAGAGTCCAACGATGCCGGCTTCAGAAGCTAAGGCTTGGCGATGCACCATCTGTGGGTACGTCCACACGGGCCCGGAAGCACCTGATTTCTGTCCCGTCTGCGGCGCGCCCCGCGAGGTTTTCGAGTTGGAGCCGGCCCGGCAACCGGCCGCTCGCGTCGTCGTGGAGCGCTGGCGGTGTCTGAACTGCACCTATGTCCACACGGGTTCCGAACCACCTGAAACCTGTCCGGTCTGTGGAGCGCGCTCCGACGCGTTCGAGCCGCTCACCGAGACGGTCCAACAAGCGGCCCACGCGACCGGCGTGCGCCGGGTCGTCGTGGTCGGCGGTGGCGTGGCGGGACTGGCGGCCGCCGAGTCGTCGCGCACGGCTTCGAGCGACGTGGAGATCACGCTGGTCTCCAAGGAACCGGCCCTGCCCTACTACCGGCTGAACCTCACCCGCTACCTGGCCGGTGATATCGACGAGCAACACTTGCCGATCAAGGGCGAGCAATGGTTCGACGAGCAGCGTATCGGGTTCATGCGCGAAGCGGAGGTCTCCGAGATCAAACCCGAGGAGCACCAACTCACCCTCCACCATGGTGACACGCTTCCCTACGACAAGCTCATTCTGGCTGCCGGCGCTCACCCGTTCATCCCGCCCTTTCCCGGCGTGAACCGCGAGGGTGTCACCAGCCTGCGAACGCTGACCGATGCGCAGCGGATTCTCAGCGGCGGGGTCGCAGGCCGGCGCTGCCTCTGCATTGGTGGCGGTCTGTTGGGCCTGGAGACGGCCGGCGCGCTGGCGCGGCGCGGGGCCGATGTGACGCTACTGGAGGGACACGGCTGGTTGATGCCCCGTCAGTTGAACGAAGCAGCCGGAAAGGCGCTGGCCGCCTACGTCGAAGCCGCTGGCGTCACGCTTGTGACACAGGCGCGCACGCGCGAGATCATGGGCGACGAACGCGTGCGCGGCGTCGAATTAGAAGATGGACGCACCATTGCAACCGACCTCGTCGTGATCGCGACCGGGGTCCGGCCCAATAGCTACCTGGCACGCATGGCCGGTCTGGAAGTCAACCGAGGCATCGTCGTGGACAACCACCTGATCACCTCACATCCCGATGTCCTGGCCGCCGGGGACGTGGCCGAGCATCGCGGCGTGCTCTACGGGACCTGGGCGCCCTCGGAGTACCAAGGCGGCATCGCCGGCATGAATGCACTGGGCGCCGGCGTCGAGTTCGGCGGCATTCCACGCTCGAACGCACTGAAGGTCCTGGACGTTGAGTTGTTCAGTATTGGGCAGATTCAGCCGGAGGACGCCAGCTACCAGACGATCGATCAGGCGGACGACACGGGCTATTGTCGGTTCGTCTTTCGCGACAACCACCTTGTCGGCGCCATCCTGCTGGGGGACGCAACCGTTGCGCCCCGCGCCAAGAAGGCGGTGGAAAGCCAACTGGATTTCTCCGACTTGCTGCGCACGCGCCCAAGGGGAGTCGATGTGATCGATTACCTTGGCGCGGCGTCTATTTGACCCACGGTATTGTCCGCTCATGGGGGGCTGTCGGGAGACGCGGAACCCTATTGGTCGCTCGGAAGCTGTGCTCGTTAATTTTCGCGCAATCTGGGACTGCATTCCGTTCGGCGCCGAGGGATGGATGGGTTCTCTGGTGGCGTGTTTCGTTTAACTGTTTGTGGAATAACGAGTTGCTGCTCCAGGAGGGACGCGTCGCCGGGGATGCCAGAATCCGTTTCGGATTCATGCAGAGCGGATTTTCTTATTGAACTCACGGCCCAAATCCGCTATAAATATGGGTTTGCAGATTGGCTCGTGGTGTCTGTGCAGGGTTGCGGCAGAACCTCGAGGCCGCTAGAACCGATGATTGCCGAAAGGGGATTCCCCGGCTATGAGGCGCTATTCAGGACAACGGGCCCTTTACGAGGCGATGAGCCGGTCTCGCTCCAAGCGCAAGCGTCCCAGTCTCTTGGAGAGGTTGCGACCTCAGTTGGCGAAGCTGCGAGAGCTCGGCGCCGCCAGAATGAAGCGGCCGGGGAAGGCTGCTGAGCCAGTCGTCGAAAAACCGGCGCCTGTGACACTGAAACCGCCGAAAATGGCGGAGTTGTCCGAACCGATGAACCCGGGGCCCGCCCAGACGTGGCTTCGGCCCAAGGCGGTGCAGATCAACGGTGGTTGCATTGAAGTCTCACTGCCGTATCAGATCGGCATCATCATCGGTCTTGGCTTGACGCTGCTGGTGTTGATCGCGTTTTGGTTCGGTGTCCGACTGGGCCGGATCGATGAGAGATCTCGCTATAATACATCGCCGGAGGCGTTGCCGGCGAGTGTGGGCGACGTGCCGGTCGGTTCTGGGGGGGCGGACGTGGAGACGCCGTCGTCTGAGCCAGCGGTGAAGCCGGCGCCCACGGTGAGCAATGCCGGCGACAACGTGATCGTGCTGGCGCGACATCAAGTGCAGACGCAGTTGGTGCCGGTTCGAGAGTATTTTAGTGGACATGGGATCGATACCAGAATCCTGTCGTACGAAACGTTGAGATCGCATTTTGGGAAGTTCCAGCTTGATGCGAGCCGCTTGCCCAAGGGCGAGGGCTTTATGTTGGTGACGTATAATCTGTACGACAATCCGAGCAACGAAGGTACGGATGGATACGCGGCAAAGCAGGAGATTGTGAAACTCGGACGCGATTACAAAGCCCCGCGAGGCTACGAAACATTCGCGCGGAGTTATTTTAGTGACGCCTACGGAATGAAGATTAGGTAATAGGAGAATGGTCGAATGTCGATAGATCCTTCACTTAAAGTGAGAAATGCACTCGCCAGGCACCGTAACGTGTTGTCTCGGGCCGAGCGGGTCGAAATCTTGAAAGACGAAGAACGATGGTCCGAGGGGGACTCCCTGCTTGGTCTGCCCAAGGTTGCACATCGTAAGGTGAGCGCGGGCAAGAAGACCAAGGAGGTTGAGGAGACGGCCGAGGCCACGACCGAGACGACCGAGGCGACGGAAGCCTAACGCAGGCGCGTTGTTGCGCTCGATTTGTCATGTGGCCTGGAGCGGTCCACGGGACGGCGCATTTGTGATTGCATTAAAACCATGCCGAACCAACGGTTCGGCATGGTTTCTTTCTTTTTGCCAGAGGTGGTTCCCCGGTGCCCCTGTGGTCATCAGGCCAAAGGTTGCCAGCTTCGACTGAGGCTATTACAATCGGCGCGGCACAAGAACGGTGAACTGGGACAGACGGATAGGACTCGGCAGTATGCTGAGTTGTGTGGGCTGTTCCAGCCGCCATCAGGACGCTAGTCGGTTAGGGTCCATCAAGCGATGAATATTCTGGGGATATCGGCGTTCTATCACGACAGTGCGGCGGCGCTGGTGGTTGACGGGACTATCGTAGCGGCGGCCCAGGAGGAGCGCTTCACCCGCGTCAAGCACGATTCGGGCTTTCCGACGAACGCCGTGAAGTTCTGCCTGGAGACGGCCGGGTTGGAGGGCGAATCCCTCGATTCAGTCGTGTTCTATGAGAAGCCGTTATTGCGTTTCGAGCGGTTGCTGGAAACCTACGTGGCGTATGCGCCGCGCGGATTCCGGCAGTTTCTGATGAGCATCCCCGTGTGGCTCAGGAAGAAACTGCACCTGCCGCGAGAGCTGGATCGGGCGCTCGATGGCTGTTACAAAGGGCGGTACGTTTTCGCCGAACACCATGAATCGCATGCGGCCAGCGCGTTCTTTCCGAGTCCTTTCGAAGAGGCTGCCATTCTGACTCTGGACGGGGTCGGCGAGTGGTCGACGGCCAGCTTCGGCATCGGGCGGGGCAATCGGATTGAACTGCAGAAGGTGATTCACTTCCCCCATTCGCTAGGTCTGTTATATTCGGCGTTCACCTACTACACCGGCTTCCGCGTCAATTCGGGTGAGTACAAGCTCATGGGGCTTGCGCCTTATGGCGAACCGAAGTACCATGACCTCATCATGGACGAGTTGCTCGACCTCAAGGACGACGGTTCATTTCGCCTGAACATGCGGTACTTCTCATACGGGTATGGCACCACGATGGTGAATCGTCGGTTCGAACGGCTCTTTGGCGCGCCGGTAAGGAAGCCGGAGAGTCCCATCTCCGAGCACACGATGGACGTGGCGGCTTCGATTCAGTCGGTGACGGAAGAAATCATGCTTCGGATGGCTCGACACGTGCATGAGGTTACTGGTCTGCAGAACCTCGTGCTGGCTGGCGGCGTGGCGCTCAACTGTGTTGGCAACGGACGCATTCTCAGAGAGAGTCCTTTTGAGAACATCTGGGTCCAGCCGGCCGCTGGTGATGCCGGTGGCGCCTTGGGCGCAGCGCTGTTTGTGTGGCATCAATTGCTGGATCACGAACGTCATGTCAATGAGCGGGATGCGCAGAGCGGATCGCTGCTGGGGCCCTCGTTCACTGACGACGCGATTGTGGCGTTCTTGAAGGAGGCCGGCGCTGCCTATCGCTCATTCGAACGCGAGGAGGATTTGATCGATCATGTCGCCGATCTCGTGGCGAGCGAGAAGGTGGTGGGGTGGTTCGAGGGTCGCATGGAGTTCGGACCGCGGGCGCTGGGGCATCGGAGTATCATCGGCGACGCTCGCAGTGAGAAAATGCAGTCCGTGATGAATCTGAAGATCAAGTTTAGAGAATCCTTCCGTCCCTTCGCGCCCTGTGTCCTGGTGGAAGAAGCACACGAGTACTTTGACCTTGAACCGGGGCAAGAGAGTCCTTACATGCTCCTGGTGGCGCCCGTTCGTCAGGAGAAACGACTGGACGGCGAAATGGAAGCGGCCAAAGGGTTTGGGCGTTTGAAGGTCAATCGAAGTGTGATCCCGGCAGTGACGCACGTGGACTACTCGGCGCGGGTTCAGACTGTCGATCCGCATCGCCATGGGCGACTGCATCGACTGATGAGTTGTTTCAAGGAGAAGACGGGATGCCCTGTTATCATCAACACCAGCTTCAACATTCGAGGCGAGCCTATCGTGTGTTCGCCGGAGCACGCTTATCGCTGCTTCATGGCTACGGATATGGACGTGCTTGTTCTAGAGAATCAACTTCTCTACAAAGAGAAGCAGCCGCAGGCGACAGCGCGTGACATGGAAGACTACAAAGCGCAGTTCAAGTTGGATTGACAGCCGTTTTGCGACGCATCTGTCTCTGTGTCGTATTCAAGGGAGTGCGTTATGTCACTTGTCAGCGTGAATTGGAATCCCAGTTCGAAGGAGCTTAATGGGTTCCGGGTCATATCTGTCATTGCCTGTGTTCTCCTCGCAGTCGTGTTCTATGTATTCAGAGGCACGGACCTGCGTTGGTGTGTAGCGATCGTTGGAGCCGGAGCAGGTATCGCGTTGAGCGGATTCATCTCACTGAGGTTGACCCAGTGTATCTACGTCGGCATGGTGGCTGTCACACTACCCATTGGCTTCGTGGTCAGCCTGACGCTGATGGCGATTGTCTATTTTGGTCTGATCACCCCATTGGGACTGATTTTTCGTCTAATGGGTCGCGATTCGCTGTGTCGACGGTTCGATCCCAAGACCAAGAGCTACTGGGTCGCGCATCAGCAGACGACGCAAGTGGATCGCTATTTTCAACAGTTCTAGTCCATAGGATACGAGGATTATGACCAAGAAGCGTTCCGCCGAGTTCGAACGGCTTGCCCAGGAGCGACGGTCTTCGCTCGTGGCTGAATTCTGGCAGTTTCTCAAGCATAACAAGAAGTGGTGGCTCCTGCCGGTGGTCGTAGTGTTGCTGTTGTTGGGTGTGATCGTTCTGTTGGCCGGCACGAGTGCGGCCCCGTTCATCTATACGATATTCTGAGATGAGCGGGGGATGCTAACGCTTGGAGAGCTTAACGCCCACGTATTGGGTCCGCGCGTCGGCGATAAGGTTGAGCATCTGGTCCGCCTGCTTCCGAATAGAGGGATCGGAGCTGATCACGCGCGAACTCCATTTGGCGTATTCCCGATTCAACTGATGCCGGGCTTCGTCCTTGCTCATCTCGGTGGTGACGCCAAGGATGATCTCGGCGTCTTCGCCCTGATGCATGCTGATGGGAAGCCTCTTCTCGACCATTGTGCGGAGGCGGGCTCGATCAATCTGGAGCCACTCGGCCAGGTCCTTTAGCAGGGTCAGCTCCGCGGTGTTCACCTGTCCTTTGGCGGCCGCGACTCTCAGGCACAGGTCCAGGATGTCGAGGCGACCGACCATTGGGGCAATCTCCACGATCTCCCCGCAAATCTCCTGCAGGTTCAATTGCCCACCTCGATGGAAGAAGGTGGCGGTCTTGCGCAGCGCCCGCTCGAGTTCCAGTCGGGCGTCTTCCGAGGCATCGACGGAGCCGAAATTCGTGCTCACCCAGGCGTGAATGATGTTGATTTCCGATTCGCCTAATGTGTGGTTGACGGCGCCCACGGTAAAGGCCAGCCCTACGGCCAAGGTCTTGGCGCGCTGGATGTTATCTTCAATGTCAAGATACCCGGTCTCGATATTCTCGTAGGCTGCCGTACACGTGGCGGTCGCCAACTGTTGGCCCGTCGATCGCGATACGATAGCGATGTTGTAGTGCAATTTTCTATGGCCCTGTCGAGGCAATATAAACCATTCCGGGGAGATCTGAGCCACAGCGGTCCAGTCTTCCAAGACGGTGGTCTGGTGACAGAGCTTGCCCATGTCGGTTTCATACTTGAAGGGCGGAGCCCCCTGAAGGGAACCATGCTTCGGGCGACTCAGTGCGGGGGCCGCGGGCGTCGAATCGTCAGCGAGGTCGGCTAAGGTGACTTCCAGATTGACCTCTTGTTCCTCGCTGGGTGATTCGATTGTTCCGCATATCTCCACGACCAGAACGGATTGCCAGGCATCATCCTTAGGTTGTCGGCCGATACGGACGCGGCAGTTGAGCGCGCCCAGATCCACCTGCCGGGCGAAATCCTCCGGCACATCCGGCGCGCTGCGGTCTTTGCCCGAGAGATTCGCGTGCTTGAGACACTCGCGGAGTTTCTCTCCACTCTGCGCCACATCGACGTGTTTGACACTGGACCAGAGGCGTTTGGGAAGCTCAATGCAGCGGCCCAGAGGTAGCGACCGAAGGTATTTCAGCAAGCGATAGGGCAACGGATAGAGACGGGTCGCTATCTTGCGAAGCATGGCGATGGACACGTTGAATCGTCCGAGAAAGCGTGCGACCAGCGGATGACCGCTGCCTCGTGTACTCATGAGGAGGACGCCGAGGCCGACGCCTACCAGCACACACACCATTGGAATCAAAATGCCGCTCATGTCGCCTCTGCTCTGGAGCTTACTCCACTGTAAAGGGTTCCAGTTCCTTGGTCTTCTCGCTGGCCTCCTCGCCCGACGCCTCGCCTTCGGCGTCTAACGCGACATCGACTTCCAGGACCCTGCCCGAGTCGACGTCCTCGAACTTGCAGTGCATCCGTTGGTTCAGATCGTACCCGTAGGTTACCTTTATGGGTCGCTCGGCGGCTCGGTTGGGAGGCAGATCGAAGCTCTTCGTCGCCATCGTGTTGACGTAGGCCGGATCGGTGTCCTCTCCCTGGGTCACCGTCACTTCCACCCGCTGCTGGCCCTCCGAGACCGTATAGAACGTCTGAGAGGCTTCGCAGGGCAGCGGCGTATTCTTCTTGAGGATGATCCTATTCTCAACGACCCGACGGCCCGTCTCCTTGTCGATCGGGGCGCAGATGGTTCCGTAACTGTGATTGCACACATCAGTCAAACTGATGTCCTTGAGTCCGGTGCGAATGCCGGCTTCGATCTCGTCGGGCTTCTCGCGCAGGGCGGTCAGGCCGGCGTGCAGCGCGGCGCCGAGCGCTACGCATTCATCCACGTTGACGGCGCTCTCAGGCGGGAAACCGAACGTCTCCTCGAGATGGGTGCGCACCACAGGGACGCGCGTGCTTCCGCCCACGAGCAGGACGGTATCGACGTCGGAAGGTTTGACGCCGGCCTCTTCAAGGACGACCTCCACCATCATGTCCGTACGGGCCACCAAGGAAGCAATGGCCTCTTCGAACATCTCCCGGGTGATCTCCGCCCGCATACTTCCGCTCGGACCGTACAGCATCTTCTTGGCCACCGGGCGCCGGGACAGCGTCTTCTTGATATCCTCCGCTTCGTCCTCGTATTTGGCTCGATCCTCCTCCGAAGCGATCAGATCTGTGCCAAACTTGTCCTGGTAGAGTTTCTGCAGGATCTCAAGGATCTTGTTGTCAAAGTCGATGCCGCCGAGGGCATGGTCGCCTTGGGAGCAGACGATTTCCATCTGCGTGCCGTTGACGTCCATAAGGGTGACATCAAAGGTGCCGCCACCGAGGTCATAGACCATGACTTTGCCGCAGACGTCGCGGGTGGTGGCGTAGTACAGGGCGGCTGCCACCGGTTCATTGACGATGCCAATGACGTTGAGCCCGACCGCGGTGCCGGCGTCCATGGTGGCCTTACGCCGCACCTCGTCGAAGTGGGCCGGGACAGAGATGACGGCGTCGCGGACCTCACCACGCTCGATGCCACCATCCTGTTTCAGTTTCTTGAGGATCAGCGCCGACAACTCCACCGGCGTCCAGTCCTTGCCGTCGATCGGGACTTGATACTCCGTATCTCCCATGTGGCGCTTGACCCACCGAACGGAACGCTCGGGATTCAGATGTCGCGAGTTGACGGCCTCGATACCGACTCGGATGACATCGGGATTCTCCTCATCGAAGAAAATGGCCGAGGGTGTCAGCCGCTCCCCATCCGCGTTCGGTACAATCTCCGGCTTGCCAATTGCATTCAGCATCGCCAATGCGGAGAATGTCGTTCCGAGATCTATGCCGACGATGTTAGCCATGGTTCTCTCCTATGTGCAACAATGTCCTGCAGAGCGCCTCGAGCCGCATACAGCGGACTCTCGGACATAACTCAACCAAACAGTTTCACTTGCGCCGTCCTGACGATTTTACAGCTCTCCTCATCTATGATATATCGATAGCCGGGCCGTACGACTTTGGCAATCTTGCCGATTTGGTCCGGTTCCTCAGTGGATTCTTTCTGCTTGACGGCCTCGGCCAGCTTCTCCTGCCCACGGTAAGGGCTGTGGATCTCCGGGCTGAATTGCTCGATTCCGCTGGATTCCAACGCAAACAGCAGTTCATCCTTGACCTCGTCCAGATGCATGGCGGTCTCGTCTTCCTCACCCAGCTTGGTGATACGCGTTTCGAGATTATCGATGCAGCGAATCACTCGCAGGCAGAAGGTCCGAATTATGTTCCAGTCGTAGCCGTCCTGGAGTTTCTCGACCCGACCTTGCTGACAAGCGGCGTACTCTCGAATGGCCGAAACCTGTTGGGCCAATTCCTTGAGCGTGTTGCTCAACGGCGCTGATTGTTCGCGGGTCGCCTGCTGGACGCTCTGGGCCACCTCCTTGAATTCGGCAATCTGCTCCTGCAGGCTGTCGGCTTGGTTCTGCAAGGGGTCCTCGGCGACGGCGACACTCGCTTCTGTCGTGCTCTCAGCAAAGCTGGGGGGCGCATCCTCGCCCAGGATGGCGACTCTCGGCCTTGGAGTGAACCGCTGTCTTTGCTGGGTACTCTCAGGGACTTCCGTGTCGCCACTTGGTGTCGACCACTCCATGTCCGGCGACCATTCGGGATCGGGAGTTGGTTCGTCCGAAAGAAGCACCGCCATGGGGTCTTCATCCACAGCGCTTTCATCCACAGCGCTTTCGTCCATAGCGCTTTCGTCGACCCGTGGCTCGGTAGCCAACGAGCGCCGGCCCCCAGGTTTGTCCGGATGAGACCTGGGTATGATGAACCGCTCGGTCTCCTCATCGTCTTGCGATTCCGCGAATTGTGCGGGGCCGGCCTCTGGCAATGGCTCCGGCGAATCTGGCACATCCGGTTCCTCAGCCGAGGCGTCCGGCGCATCGGTCAGGTCCTCGTCCGATTCCTCATGATGAAGGATTTCGGTGAGCTCCGACGGTTCGGCGTCTACGGTGCGGCGACGCTCCAGGCGGCGTTGTCCCAAGGCCCGGAAGACCCGGGCAATGGACCAGAGAATCCCAATCAGGATACATCCGCCGGTGAGCGTTGCTCCGATCAGAAGGCATACGGTCGAAGCGGTTTGGACGATCTGCACCTGTTCCTTATCCTCGCGGTATTGCTCGACCTTCGCCTCCCAATTCGCCCCGTAGAGGAAATCGGCGATGTCCCCCGGGTTCATCTCGCCGGCGGCCAGTTTGTCCCGATCGACAATCAGTCTTTGGTTTTGCTCGGCGGCCAGTTGCTCCGGTGTCTTGGTCTGGCGTTCCTTGTCGATTTCCAGCGCAAGCTGATTCTGCTCCTCCGGGGTCAATTGATACCAGCGGCCGTACTTCTCGAGGTATTTACCGGACTGGAGCTCGTCCTCGGTCACCGGGATCGCTGTCTCGGAATCCGCGGTTCGCGTTTCATTGCGAACCCAGGCATACGCGAGACCTCCCACCAGCAGGAGGACTAAGCCAAGAATCGTACACGTCCTGAGCATTATCTACGTCAATTCATAAGTATTCTGAAAAGGGTCCGTCTATTCATTCGGTTCCAATGACACGTCAGTTGACAAAAACCCCGAGATCCTGCAGATCCGGGCAGTTCAGCCAGTTCGTGGCCCACTCGCCCCTCATGCTTGATTTCGACGTCTAAAGGCGTCCCTGGACCACTGCGGTCGTACGCACGCCGTGCGGACCGCCATCTAAAATATAGAAAACAACGATCCGAGGCCAAACGGGTGCCTCAGGCGAAGGGGGGGGGACGCCAGCGACTCGAAGTGGTAACTGACCGATAACCTGGCGCGTCTGTCGTGAGAAGAGGGGCCTGAGACGGCATCGTTTCCATGTGTCGCGGCCCTGCTCTGGCGAGCATTCGCGGCCGGGCGCCGCATCCAGTTGGGGCTCGTTTTTCCCAATTCGACAATCCTGCTTGTAAGGTAAACCCGCCATCTGGTATAAATAAGGATAGCTGGACATGCGGTTTCCCCGGCTTGTTGGAACCACTGCGACAGTGCCGGATCGGAGGCTACAGGGTAGCCGAATACGCGGTATAACTGCCCATCGACGTAGAGTCGGAGGTCTTTAAGCGATGTGGTCTGGCCAGCACAGGGCGGGGGGGCAGATGGTTCTGCGCTGTTTCCACTTCATCACGGACCCTATCTATCCGATTGTTCTTTGGTGGAAAGGACAAGAGCAACCGTCTGTCGCAGATGAACAGGGGAGGAAGATTGAACCATCGCCCCCTGTGCCAATCGGTCGTTGACCGATCGACATGATCTCCGGCGAGCATAGAGGCTGAAGTTAACACGAAACAGATGAGCGACACACGCTACCCTAACCTTTGGGTATTAATGTGGATACGAATCGCTAGTATGATGCGCGCGCCAACCTGGTGACGCGGTGGTATGGAAAAGGAATGAATGGGTGCTTCGGTGCGTGACTGGGGCATCGACGGTGTTATGGCAGTGCTCTTCTGAAGGAGGATTGATATGTCTAGGCGACGGTGTTGTGTGATTCCGTTGGTGCTCGTACTGAGCCTTGGTCTAGCGGGCGTGGTTGAGGCAGGGGACGCTAGTCTGATCGGATGGTGGACGCTGGATGGGGACACGCTGGATTCTTCGGGCTTTGAAAATCATGGCACGCCCGGCGGAGATCCAACGTTCATCGCCGGCCAGTTTGGCGAGGCCCTGGATTTCGACGGCAACGACTATCTCACCATGGACGGTGTCGCCGATGACTTCACCAACGACGACGTCACCATGACGGCTTGGATAAAAACCACAGCCACCGGTGAAGGGGACTGGTTTTCAAACAACGCTGTCTCCGAGCAGTACCTATTGTGTATTCTCGGTGGTGACGTTCTGTTTTATGAGGGTGGCTGGAAACCTTCGGCTGGGGTAACCGTCAACGATGACGAATGGCACCATATCGCGGCTCCCCGGGAAAACATGGACGTCAAACTTTATGTGGACGGCGTTTACTATCCCGCCGCCGACTTCACCTCGGTGACCACGTTTGCCGAGGGCGACCGCTGGTCCCTGGCTCAGGAATGGGACGGAAACACGGCGAGTGACTTCTACACGGGCAGCGTGGACGATGCGCGGATCTACGATCGTCCCCTGACCGACGAGGAGATTCTGGAGGTGATGGGCGGTCGCGGACCGGGTGCGGCCAGCGAGTTCGCCAGCGGCCCCATTCCCGAGACCGAGACCGTTGATGTGCTCCGTGACGTCGTGTTGACCTGGACGCCGGGAGAGTTCGCGGCTACGCACGATATCTATTTCGGCACCACGTTTGAGGACGTCAATACGGCGGACCGGGCCAACCCCATGGGAATCCTGGTCAGCCAGGGGCAAACTGACGCGGCGTATGATCCCGACGGGGTCCTTGACTTCGGGCAAACCTATTACTGGCGGGTCGATGAGGTCAACGCGGCCCCTGACAACACCATCTTCAAAGGTGCGATCTGGAGTTTCACTGCCGAGCTGTTTGCCTACCCGATTTCGAGCATCATTGCCTCCAGCAATGCCGCATCAAATGAAGGCGAAGGACCTGAGAACACGATTAACGGTTCCGGGCTGAACGCTGCCGATCAGCACTCGATACTTGCGTCAGATATGTTCCTGAGCGTTCCAGGGGCTGATTCCGTCTACATCATGTATGAATTCGATCAGGTTCACAAGCTGCATGAGATGCTGGTCTGGAACTACAACGTGAAGTTTGAGTGGATGCTGGGCTTTGGGCTCAAGTCAGTCACCGTTGAGTATTCCGAGAATGGTGAAGACTGGACGGTCCTGGGCGATGTCGAACTCAATCAGGCGACCGCCATGCCAACCTACGAGGCCAACACGACCGTCGCGTTCGATGGTGTGTCCGCCAAGTTCGTCAAGCTCACCGTCAACAGCGCTTGGGGCTCGCTGCCTCAGCCTCAGTATGGCCTGAGTGAAGTTCGTTTCTTCTCCATTCCCGCCCAGGCGCGCGAACCGCAACCGGGCGACGACGCGACGGACGTGAGTGTTGCGACGATGCTGAGTTGGCGTGCCGGCCGCGAAGCGGTCTCGCACGAGGTGAGCTTTGGCACCGACCCTGAGGCACTGCCCCTGGTCGATACGGTTGACACGACCAGCTACGCGCCTGGCGCATTGGATATGGGTGCGACATACTACTGGAAGATCGACGAGGTCAACGAGGCCGAGGCGATCAGCACTTGGGCCGGCGCTGTCTGGAGCTTTTCCACACAGGCGTTCCTGGTCGTTGATGACTTCGAGAGTTACACCGATGATATCGACGCGGGTGAGGCCATCTTCCTGACCTGGATCGATGGCTACGAGGTGGCCGCCAACGGCTCCACGGTCGGAAACATCCAAGCGCCGTTCGCCGAGACAACCATCGTCAAGAGCGGTAGCCAATCCATGCCGATGTTCTATGACAACAGCGGGACGTCGATATCCGAGGCCGAACTGGCCCTGGCCCAGAACTGGACCACCAGCGGCGTCAAGAGCCTGGCGATCGCTTTCGCCGGTGCTGCAGGGAACACTGGACAGCTTTATGTCAAGATCAACGGCACCAAGGTGCTCTATGATGGTGACCCTGCCGACCTTGCCAGAGGTGTATGGCAGGCGTGGAACATCGATCTGTCCACGGTCGGTGGTAACCTCAGCAATGTTACGACTCTGGCGATTGGCATCGAGGGCGCCGGCGCCTCGGGCGTCATCTATGTCGACGACATTCGACTGTATGCCATGGCGGTTGAGGCGATTGAGCCGATCGCCTCGGACGACAGCGATGCGGATCTGTTGGGTCTATGGAAGCTCGACGACGGCAGCGGAACCACCGCGGCTGATTCCTCCGGCAACAACCACACGGGCGCTCTGATGAATGGCCCCCAGTGGGTGGCGAACGGCGCCAACGGTGGCGCCCTGCAGATGGACGGAGCCGACGATTACGTCGTGCTCGGTACGGTCAGCTATGGCGACGCCAGCAATCCCGGTTTCAGCGCGGCTCTGTGGGTCAGGACCGACGGCTGGAACGATGATGCCGCCATGCTCTCCAACAAGGATTGGAATAGCGGCAGCAATATCGGTTGGGCGATCGCCGGCGGCGGCGGAAACAATGGTAGCTGGCAATGGAATCTCAGTGATGGCAATGCTCGCGTCGACTTTGATCCGCCGGTCAGTCTTTCACCTATTTCCGACGGTGGCTGGCATCACCTCTGTGTGACCCACGATCGTGATGGTATGGCGAAGTTCTACCACAACGGGTTGCTCATTGGCGAGAGGGATATCTCGGCCATCTCCGGTTCCCTGGATTCGGGTCTTCCGACCGTTCTGGGAACCGACGGTGCCGAAGGGTCAGTCTGGGAGTACTGGTTCACCGGCGCCTTCGACGACGTGCGTCTCTACAATCGCGCACTGTCTAGCGCTGAGGTGGCAGGTCTGGCCGGCCGAACGGCGCCGCTGTATGAGCCGTTCTAAGGTCGTGTGAAGATGTCAGCAGGGCAGAGTCTCGTAATGATGTGACAGGGGGGCAGAGCTTTAGTGTGTGAGCTGAAGCGGGTCTACATTGATATTCTATAAGAAGGAGGATCGTCATGCGCAAGGGCAAATGGGGAATCCGGATTAGGAGAAACAAAGTGTTGGCCAATAAATGCCTTGTCGTAGGAGTTGTCATCTTGCTCAGTTTGGGTGTGGCGGTTGCGGACCCACCGGCCGACCACCCCAAGACGGGAGAACCGCTGGTGATCAACTGTCTCAGGGGAACTCCTGCTGCGATTGATGGAGATCTGAGCGACTGGAATCTCGTCGCGATGACCCCGGCCATTCTTGATGTGGTAGAGCAATTGAATACGGGACAGGCCAGTTGGGACGACGCGGAGGACTTGAGCGGGGAATTCTACATGCTGTGGGATGACGTGAACATCTACATGGCCGTGATAGTAAAGGACGATACGTTGTCCATGGACAAATCCGGCGCCAATATCTGGAATTCGGACTGTGTGGAAGTATTCTTCGCGACGACAAACCGCGTGCCCCCCCCATGATGAACACTACCAGTACGGCTTCAATGCCATTGAACAGAGCTTCAACTGGTGCAACATGGATACTGCTGGTCAGACCGAGGTTGATTATCTGAAGGTCGCCGCCGTCGAAACGGCCGATGGATACATCTGCGAAGCCTCAATCGAATACGGACAAATGCTCTCCTTAGAATGGTCCGTGGGCAGTGTCATTGGTTTCCACCCCTGTATTGACGATACCGACGCTGCTGACCGGGAAATCCAGATGACCTGGAGCAGCAATGAAGCGCATGCCCAGGACTTGGGATATGGGCATCTGATACTCTCGGCCGACCGTGCCATCGCGAAGGAACTCGCCAGAGATCCGAGTCCGGCCAACGGGGCGGTGGACATCGCTCGTGACGTTGCCCTGAGTTGGACCGCCGGAGCGTATGCAGTTGCCCATGATGTGTACACCGGAACGTCTTTCGACGATGTCAACAATGCAACCACGCCCGACAGGGCAGGCCAAAGCGAAACGACATATGATCCGGGTCTGCTGGATTATGGCCAGACCTATTATTGGCGCATCGATGAAGTCAATGGCGCTCCGGACTCCACCGTGTTTAAAGGAGATATCTGGGCATTCACTGTCGAGCCAGTGGCCGTTGCGATTGACAGTATCACTGCGACCACCAACGCCGTTACGGATTCACTGAGCAGCCTGGAAAGCATGATCGACGGTTCCGGACTCAACAGCAACGATGAGCACTCCGACGTGGCGACGGATATGTGGCTGGGTAAGACCGGCGGCTCCGATCCTGTCTACCTGCAGTATGATTTCGACCATGTCTATAAGCTGAACGAAATGGTCGTCTGGAACTACAACGTTCAGTTCGAGTTGATGCTGGGCTTTGGGATCAAGAATGTGACGGTCGAGTATTCCGAGAACGGCGCCGACTGGACGGTTCTGGGTGACTTCGAGTTGGCTCAGGCGACGGCCCTGCCCGATTACGCCGCCAATACAACGGTTGCATTCGACGGGGTGCCGGTCAAGTCTGTTCGGCTGACGGTCAATAGCAGTTGGGGCATGTTGCCTGTGCCTCAATATGGCCTGAGCGAAGTTCGTTTCCTGTCTATTCCCGTTCAGGCCCGCCAGCCGCAACCGGCCGATGGCGCCGCGGACGTGGAGGTGGATGCCACGCTCGGTTGGAGAGCCGGTCGTGACTCCATCTCACACGAGGTGTATTTGGGTATGGATGCTGACGCCCTGACATTGGCCGAGACGGTCAGTACACCGAGCTATTCACCTGACGCACTGGATCTCGGCGCCACGTACTACTGGAAGGTCGACGAGGTCCAGGAGGCAGAGTCCTGGGAAGGTGCTGTCTGGAGCTTCTCCACGCAGGCGTTCCTGGTCGTCGATGACTTCGAGAGTTACACCGACGATATCGATGCGGGCGAAGCCATCTTCCTGACCTGGATCGATGGCTACGAGGTGAACGGCAACGGCTCAACGGTTGGCAACCTCGAAGCACCGTTTGCCGAGCAAACCATCGTCAACAGTGGCAAGCAGTCCATGCCGCTGTTCTACGACAATACGGACGCCTCGATGTCCGAAGCCGAGTTGGCCTTGGCCCAGAACTGGACGGCCAGTGGCATCAAAAGTCTGTCGCTTGCCTTCCAAGGCGCCCCGGGCAACGGTGGACGACTGTACGTCAAGATCAACGACACCAAGGTTCTCTACGACGGCGATCCTGCCGACCTGGCGAGAGCCGCCTGGCAAGCGTGGAACGTCGATTTGTCCCTCGTTAGCGGCAACCTGGGCAACATCGCGTCGCTGACGATCGGTGTCGAGGGCGCCGGCGTTTCCGGTGTTGTGTATATCGATGACATCCGGCTGTATCCGAAGGCGCCCGAGCTCATCACGCCCGTCGAGCCCGATGCGGCGAACCTGGTGGCTTCGTTTGCCTTCGATGGAAACGCCAATGACGGTTCGGGCAACGGCTACAACGGCACAATTGTCGGTAACATCACCTTCGAAAACGATTCTGGCAGAGGCCAGGTTGTCAGCCTGCCCGGCGGCGACGATCAGTACATCTCGATCGAAGGCGTCGGCATCAGCGGTGTTATGCCCAGAACCATCGCTTGTTGGGCCAAGGCCGACAACACGGACATCCCTGACTGGACCCTGATCTTTGGGTTCACCGGCAACGCGGCCGGTGACGGCGGCAACGGCAGCCACTTCAACATCGGCAGCTTGGGCGATCCCGGCGGCGTGGGAGCCCATGTCTGGGGCTGGGAAGAGACGATCTTCTCTGACGAAGAGGCGCTGGAGTGGCACCACTACGCGATGTCGTACGATGGCACGACCATCCGCTACTATGGCGACGGCATCCCGATGGATACCGACGCGGCGAAATCCAACGACATGGATCTCTCGCCCTCGTCCGACCGCGTTCACGTGGGTAGCCGGATCACGCAGACCAGCTCCTTCCCGGGCAAGGTCGACGATGCCGTGATCTACAGCGTTACGTTGACCGACGGCGAGGTCGCCTACCTGGCCGGCCGTAGAACGCCCATACACAAGGCGTTCTGAGACCGCGAATGAGATGACGGCCGAGCGATGGCTGTGAAGTTACTTCATCTCAGTATGAAGGCCTACAAAGGGGCCTGTGCCAGCTTGGCGCAGGCCCCAATCTTAAGGGGAAGAATCCGCCCTGGATGGCCAATTGACGCGGTCAAGAGGTCTGCCGCTCGCCAGGAACGGATCTTGCGAGAAAAGAACGACGAATTCTTGCGTAATTCTCTTGCAATCCATTCTGGCGGCGGGTAAAGTACCGCCTTGGTTGCGGCTGACACGTTCTGTGTCGGCTGCGTTAGTTTCCGGGTAGACCGGAACTGAATCTCGGGCGATTAGCTCAGTTGGTAGAGCAGCTGACTCTTAATCAGCGGGTCACAGGTTCGAGCCCTGTATCGCCCATTATTTACTTGCATTGTCTTGCACGCTCTCGTTTTTCGCCTATTTGCGCAGGTGTTCTAGCTTCATGCGACTGCCTGCGAAATTTCACCGCACGCTGCTGAGCTATCACGATTCAATACGTACGCAAGAAATGTCCGGGCTAATGCATGTTAGAAAGAAAACGAGGCAGGCCCGAAGACCTGCCTCGTCATTGTTCATTCACTTTCGTAGAGCCGGATCGCTACGGCCAGAACCGGCGCAGATAGTCGATACTCTTTCTGGTGATGGTCTCAGGGTCGGGGTCGTACTTGAACACCTCGACCGAAAGCCACTGATCCCAGCCGACGTCCTTGATCGCCTCAGCGATCGGGGCGTAATCGACCTCGCCCATGCCGGGGCCGTACAAGTTCGCGTCGTTGACGTGGAAGTGCCCGATTTCGTTCGCTGTGACCGAACGAATGATCTCAGGTACCGGTGCGTCTTCGGAGCACATCGCCTTGACATCGAGATGGATCTTGAAGTTTGGGTGGTTGACTTCCCGAACCATCTTCATCCCTTCGTCGACCGTATTGACGAAATTGGTCTCAGCCGGTGACAAGGGCTCCAGGCAGATCGTCAAACCTTGCTTGCCCGCCTTCTCGAGAACGGAACTGAGCAGGTCAACCGCGCGGCGCCAGGCGCCTTCCGGGGTCTGGTTCTCGAGCAGGCTCCGTTGTTTGGGCGAACCCAGCACCAGGACCTTGCCACCCAGATCACTGCACAGATCGAGCAGGGTAGCCAGGTAGTCCCGCGTATGGGTCCACGTTGCCTCGTCGGGCGTGGTCATATGCAGTCCCGACGGCCCGGCAAACAGCCAGTGCAATCCCACGCATTCCAGACCGTGATCGGCCATGGCCTGGCGGGTCTCTTTCCGCTGCGCCGCCGTCACCTCGCGCGCCGAGGCGGCAAGCGTAAACGGCGCGATCTCCAGACCCTGATAGCCCAAGTCCTTCACGACCGGACAGATCTCCGCGACCGATCGACCTTCGAACATCTCGTTACACAACGCCAACTTCATCAGACGTTCTCCGGTACAACGAACGGCTCGCGGTAGTTGCGCTTGAGGTACATGTTGGCCCACTCGCTATACTGACCCACGTACTCTTCCTTCTCGGGGTCCATCGTCAGCATCGGGCCCATGGTCAGCGGTTCGGCGTCCAGATCGACCTCGTTGGCCTCCAGGTGCACCCGCATCCTGTCGAGCGAGTCCATCATGTCGGCGTTGCCGCCAATGGTGCTCTTGATCTCGTCGACAGACATCGTCTTGCCCAGGCGGTATGAGGTGTTGCCCATGTGACAGAGGGCGCTGGAGAGGTGGCCCTTCTCGATGTCGGCATTGAGATCGCTGACTTTGCGGCTGCGCACGGCATCGATGAAGTTCTGGTGGTGCCCACGGCCGCCTCGGCCGGAGAACTGCTTGATCTTCTCTCCATCGTTGTCGTAGACCCAGCCGCCGCCGTCACCGGCTGCGAAGTAGCCGTTCTCGCATTGCACGACGACGCCCACGCGGACGCCGCGATAGTTGTCCATCGAACGGTCACCTTTCTTGCGAGGCAACCCGCGCACCTCGAAGATCAGCGGGGCGGGTTTGTAGTCGAGGAAGATGGTGTGTGTGTTGGCCGTGTCGCCCGTGTCGCCGGTCTCACTGACACCGAGCCGACCTCCGAAGCTGAACACGCCGGGGGCCAGTTTGGGATCGCCCAGCGCCCAGCGGCCCAGGTCCATCTCATGAATACCCTGGTTGCCAAGATCGCCGCAACCGGTGTTCCAGACCCAGTGCCATTTATAGTGCAGGCTCTTACGCCGCAACGGTTCCATCTCGGCCGGGCCGCACCACAGGTTGTAGTCTACGCCGTCCGACAGAGGATTCGGTCCGTTGGTGCCGTAGACGATTCCATTGGTGCCGGGACCGCGTCCTTTGAAACAGAAGGAGCGGACCCACTTGATGGCGCCGATGTTGCCGGCGTGAATCCACTCGTAGGCGTCTTTGTGGGCTTGGGACGACCGCTTCTGCGTGCCGGTCTGGACGATGCGGTTGTATTTGCGGGCGGCCTTGACCATCTGGCGGCCTTCCCAGACGTTGTGCGAGACGGGTTTTTCGATGTAGACGTCCTTGCCCGCCTGGCAAGCCCAGATTGTCACCAGGGAATGCCAGTGGTTGGGCGTGGCCGACGTGATCGCATCGATCTCCTTGTTCTCCAGAAGCTTGCGAACGTCTGTGTAGGTCTTGAGCTTGTAGCCTTCCTTGTCTTCAAAGGCCTTGGCTCTGTTCTCGACATGACCACGGTCGGCATCGCAGATGGCCACCAGACGGGCGCCTTCGCAGCCATGGAAGTACTTCATGTGGCCTCCGCCCTGGCCTCCGACTCCGACGACCGCGACACGGATATCGTCATTGGCGCCGAGCACGCGTGACGCCGGTCCGGCCAGCGCCAGGCCCGCTCCCACCGCCATTGAACTCTTCATGAAACTACGACGCGTCACTGTACTCATAACAGCTCCTTTCTTCTGCCAAATCGTTCTCGAATGGGGTTCCATTCGGTTTTTTCGTGTTCGACCGCGATTCGTCTACGAGGTGTACTCCCGGTAATGATCGGCGACCTTGCCTTGTTTCTCGTCGCCCTTGTGGAAGTAGAATCGCCATTTAAATGTGACACTCTCACCAGCCGGGACCACCAGGTTCCCTGTGCCCGCCGGCTTCTTCTCGAAGTAGTGTACGCCGAACGGATTGGCCGCGAACAAGCCGTAATCGCGCACGTGCCACCATGTCGGATGACGCGGATTCTCCGGATGGTCGAAGATCGCCACGCCGACGATGTCACCGTCCACAGGGCCGTAGTAGTCGCACCAAGCCGCTCGCTTGCCCCATGTGCTCCCGTCACGATCACCCGCGCTGTTGACGATATGGCCCTTGCCCACCTTGCCTTTCAGACGCATCGTGGACGCCAGGCGAATTGCCATCGAGCCTTCCTTGGTATCGCCAAACGTTAGCTTGCCCTGCGAGGCGTGCACGGTGACATCCAGGTCCATCATCTGCCCCTCTGGGCGATTGTAGAACCGGTGCGTCCGTGTATCGGTGCAGACGGTCTTGCCGTCGGCGGTCATCCATTTGTTGCGTGACTTGATCGTGCCGACTTCGGACCCGGACGTGATGTCGAGGAACTTTTCGTGAACGACCTTGCCTTTCTCGTCACCGTTGGCCCAAAAATCGACCCCGTTGACGTCGCCGTGGGTGAACCAGAGCGAGTTGTGGTGCGGATGGTCGTGCCTGTCACCGCCTTCGTCCAAATCCGGATTCATCGGGTAGTGACGAACGACCGGCACGCCCGTCGGTCCGATGACCGGATAGAAATACGGTCTGGGGACATCCTTAAAACAGTATTCCGTGAACAGCTTGCCATTGATGTCGACTGTCACCTTCTTGTCGTGTTGGGTGATCTTGACGCCGCTCTGAGGGCACGCTACGTTCGCTTTGGCCTTGGCGACCATTTGCTCGAAGACCTTTCTCTGCTCGGTTAGAGCCTGGACGCGATCGTCCGGCTTGGTCCGCGCCTCGAGCAAGATCCAGCCGGCGTAGTCGGTGGCGACGAAGAGGTCCATCAACTCCTGGTAGGGATAGCTGCCGATGTTCAACTCGCGCACGTGCACGGTATCGGCGAATCGCGGCCGCACCAGGTTGAAGTTGTACTCCAGGCCTTCGCCGTCGAGGTCCTGAGAATTGGAGTTCCAACAGACGCCCACGTTGGGGTGATCCGCCACATCCATGATCGCTTTCATCACAGGTAGCGACGATGTCCCTCGCCCGTGCACCTCGACGCGGATCTTCTGGTTGTACTCGGCCGCGAACTGGCCCACCTCGTTCAGCGATTCGCCGATTTGCAGGATTGTCTTCTCGTAGGGGACGCCCTTGGGCAGGTCGTTCGGTTTGACCTTGATGCCCGAGCCGCCGCAGTCGTGCGAGAGCTTGATGTAGTCTTTGGCCCCCTGGATCGACCGCGCGAGCCGGTCTTTGTCGGGGTGGTGGAAGTCGAAATTCATGCCCAGTCCGACCAATGTCACAGGACTGTCGGCAAAGCGTGCCTTGACCTTACGTCGCTCGGCGGCGGTCAGTTTGGCCTCCACGCCGTGGGCGTGCTGCGTTCGCAATTCGACGCCCAGCACACCGGCCTTTTCGCAGTTGGCGATCAGGGTGGGCAGATCCCAATCCTGGCCCCAGAGATAGGTCACCAGGCCAAACCGCATGCAAGGCACCTTCTTCATGCCCCGAGCCAGTTGTCCCAGAGGACCGGCGGTCGCCAGACCTGCCCCCAGGACTACGGAACTCTTGAGAAACTGTCGGCGTGTGCTCAGATTTGCGTTCATACTTCCGTCCCTCTGGAAAAGACATGATTGACACCGAAGAACAACACCACTCCAGCGCAGTTCATTAGATTCTTCCTACCAGCGACTGGACGCCTCCGCTTGACGATGTCACGCGGGCATGGAACCAAGCCGGAATCGCCACTTGCCCGGTCTCCGATTACGGCGTCCCTATTGTGAATATGTCAGTATGTATGCCGGAAAGGCGCCCTGTCAAGGCAAATCTGACCTGGAGGGGGACCTGTGTGATGTCTCGGCCGTGAGCGAACATCCCAAGTGGTTTTTCAAAATGGGCGACCAGGAAACAAGGCCGTTACGGGCCTGCCTGAAGCGGCTAATCGACTTCGTCGAACTTCTCCTTTGGCGCCCCGCAAACGGGACACTGCTCGGGTGGTTGGCCCATCACCGTGTTGCCACAAATGCTACAGACATAGAACTTCTCTCGCGGCGCGTCGTCACCCGACTCGATTTGCCGCAACACCTCGCCATGCAGTTTCTGATGCACTTCGTCGACCTCCATCGCATCGTTGAACGACAGCATGGTCTAGCCCCGTACGCCCGTTTCGCCTGCCGCCGTCAATTGCGCCTTTAGATTCCTCCTTGCCCGTCCTCCGTCGTTCGCCCTCTCCTATTCCATGTCCTTGGCGATCCATTGGTCGCTTGCCATGTCTATTGTGCATCGCAAGTGAGGGGGCAGTTCGAAAAATCCGGGAGAAAACTCTGTCCGCAGAGGGATAACCCTGGTCAGTTGCCTCTTGGGTGTCTTGGCAAGGGCGCGTACTGCCGCAAGCTGGTCATTTTTTGCAGATTGAAGCGGGTATTTGCCGAAAGATAAGATAGAGAACGTACTCTCGGACTCTTGATAAGGCGCAACTTGATATATAAATGATTACTGCAATTGATGTTATGAGTGAATCGCGGAGCCGGCTGGCCGACTATATCGCCGTGGTGATTGTCTTTCTGATGGGAGTCGGGGCGGTCATGGTCTTCTCGGCCGGGGCCAACTTGAGTTACGAGTTGGACCTGAGTCGCTTCTACGATTTCCCCGGCCTGCGCCAGATTATGTTCTTTCCGATTGCGGTGTTGGTGCTTCTGGTCGCCTCATGCATTAATTATCGCTGGTTGCGGATCCGTCAGGTTTGGTGGAAGTCGCCCGCGATATGGCTGCTGCTTGTCTCCATAACGTTGCTCAGCCTCGTTCTGATGCCACAGTTAGGTACAGAGGTGAACCAGGCCCGTCGCTGGCTCCGGCTGACGATCGGGCCGGCCAGCGTTAGCTTCCAGCCCTCGGAGATGGCCAAGTGGACGATGGTTCTTGTCCTTGCGGCTATTTGCAGCCAGTGGGGGCCGGAAATCCGGCGGTATTGGACACGTTTCCTGCCCTTGTGCCTGCTGATCGGTCTGGTCTGCGGGCTGATCGTCGTTGAGGATTTCGGTACCGCCGCGTTTATCGGCCTGATGAGTTTTGTGATCCTGATCGTGGCCGGGGTGCGCTGGTGGCATGTGTTAACGCTGTCACCTGTTGCTATTACAGGGTTTATAGCTGCCTTGCTGCAGTCACCTCACCGGTTGAAGCGTCTGGCCGCCTTCTTGTATCCCGAGCAGTGGAGCGATACAGTTGCTTATCAGGCCAACCAGTCGTTGATCGCGATCGGCTCCGGCGGTCTCTGGGGTAAGGGCCTGGGCGAGGGCGTCTGCAAGTACGGCCATCTACCCGAGGATACCACGGATTTTGTCTTTGCCATTCTGGGCGAGGAGTTGGGGCTCGCCGGAAGCGTGATGGTCATCGGGCTCTTCATCCTGTTTCTAAGCCTGGGGATGACGGTGGCGCTTCGTTGCCGGGATCGTTTTGGTCGACTTCTGGCCTCAGGAATCATCCTGACGATCGGGACCCAGGCGGCCCTGAACATCGGCGTCGTTACGGTTGTCTTGCCCACAAAGGGCATCCCACTGCCTTTCATCAGTGCCGGTGGTACGAGCATGCTGCTGTCGGCCGCGGCGGTCGGCGTCCTCTTGAATATCGCCTCCCAAACGGGCCCGGACGAGGAGTTCGCCGCGGGCGATCCATAAGCGCCAGAGCTGACTTGTGCGTGTGTTTCGACAAGACAATGTACAAAGTCGCTTGCCCCTGGTAAGGATTAGGTCGACGGCGCCAAGGTAGGGTCCGCAGGATACTCAGGGGATTGGATACGCAGGGAGGCTGTTCGTGAGCAACGTGTCATTTTTCTTTGCCGGCGGAGGGACGGGGGGGCACATCTACCCGGCCCTGGCGGTCGCCGAGCAGATTGCCGAACGCCGGCCCGAGGCGCAGATTCACTTCCTCTGCAGCACGCGCGCCGTGGACAAGCGCATCCTCGACCAGACACGGTTTTCATACACACCACTGCCGGCGACGGGACTGTACGTGCAACCGCGGCGGTTCCTCCGCTTCTGCGTGACTTTCCGGCAGAGTTACCGGCAGGCCCGCGCCGTGCTCGCCGACGCGCCCAACCCCGTCGTCATCGGCGCCGGGGGATTTGTCGCCGCGCCGGTCTGCCTGGCGGGGCACAGGCTCGGCGCGCCGGTCGCGCTGGTCAATGTCGACATTCTGCCTGGTCGGGCCAATCGTCTCAGTGCCCGCTGGGCCGATGAGATCTTCGTCCAATTCGAAGAGGCCGGCCGCGGATTCGGATCGCGTAAGGCGCCGATCAACGCCGTGGGTTGTCCCTTGCGGCGTGACTTCGCTCATCCTGATCGCGCCCGCGCTATCGAGGCGCTGCACCTGGATACGGATAAGAAGGTCCTGCTGGTCACCGGCGCCTCCAGCGGGGCGGCCAGTATCAACGAGGCCGTCTGCACGCTGCTCTCGAAGCTGGAGACCTTCGCCGATACCTGGCAGATTGTTCACCTGACTGGCTTGGACAACGACGAGATGGTCCGGACCCAGTACCAGGGTGCTGCGATATACCACACGGTCCTGAACTATCACGATCGGATGCCGGACCTGCTGGCCGCTGCGGATCTGGTCATCGGACGCAGCGGGGCCGTTAGCGTCGCCGAGTATGCCGTGGCCGGCGTTCCGACGATTTGTATGCCGTATCCCCACCACAAGGACAGGCATCAGTATCGCAACGCCGCCAAACTCGTCGAGGTCGGCGCCGCTATCGTTGTGGATGATGTTCCGGACTCCGCCGACCGCGCCGCCTGGCTCTGGGAGGAACTCGAGACCCTGATGAACGACGGAACCACCCGCCAGGAAATGGCCGAAGCCTGCAAGCTCGTCGCGCGCCCCAGCGCCGCGGTCGACATCGCCGACCGCCTCCTGGCCCTGGCGGACGCTGGTGCGACTATCCCCCCAATACCGAAGCCTCAGACGCACGTTGCCCCGTAGCCGTTCGCGAAGATTCTGGCGACTGTATTGACAACTTCTTGCGTAGCCCGTCGGGACCTTCTTTGGGTGTGTAAATGGGAAGTACCACATCTTAGAAAAGATGCCGCCAAATTCTCCGGAGATTTCGGAAGGGAACCCCAAGATGAAGAGACCTTGGCGCTGTTGTTGACGATAGTTTGTTTCGGGTGTGCCGGTTCCAGAGCCGCGAACACCTTTTATGCCATTTTTCGGCCAAGCCCTTGACAGCGTTCCTCGCAAGCGGCTATAGTACCAATACTAAACTGGCATGCGCCTGTAGCTCAATTGGATAGAGCGTCGGTCTACGGAACCGAAGGTTAGGGGTTCGAGCCCTCTCAGGCGTATTCTCATAAGTCATTTCATTTACTTGGGTAATGACTCTCACCTTCTCTTTTGACGACCCAGAAGTCTCGTGCTTGGCGTAAATGATCGGATCGTGCATCGATAGAATCAGGACGTGCAAGTTGGAGAAGTTGAGTTGGAGCGGCCGGGCCAACTGCAGGCCGTCCATCTGCCCCAGTGAGATATCCACCACGGCCGGATCAACGGTCTGATGCGTCATATACTCCAAAGCTTGTTCGGCGTTGCCGACCGCTGCGCATACCGTGAGTTCGGGCTGTTCATTCAGGAGTCGAGTCAATCCATATCGAACGGCACGACGGTTATCCACGACGAGGATGCGCGTCCTCGCAGCAGAAGGGGGTGGAGCGTTCTGTGCGACGCGGGCCGCTAGATGCGTACTGCCTTCAGTGCTCGGCGTTGACCCAGTTGATGGCGGTTCGCAACAGTTCGTTGGCATCGACCAGATCCAGTTTCTCCTTGATATGGGCGCGATAAGTCTCGATGGTCTTGACGCTCAGGTGCAGTTTTTCGGCCATCTCACGCGTGCCATAGCCGGCCCCGATGAGACGAAACACCTCCAGTTCGCGGTCACTAAGCCTATCCACTGGGGAGCCGCCGCTCTGCGCCGGGCCGGCGACGAGTTTGCTGACCATCTTGGCGGCCACGCTCTCGCTAACATACACTTCGCCCGAGAGCACGCGGCGAATGGCGGTCACCACGCGTTCGGTAGCCTCCTGTTTCATGACATAGCCTCGGGCGCCGGCGCGGAGAGCCCGTTCGGCATAAATCCCTTCGTCATGCATGGATAGTATCAGCACGGGTAGCCCCGGATGCCGCACTTTGATATCCTTGCTCAACTCAATGCCACTGGTGTCCTTCAGCGAGATATCGACGATAGCCAGGTCGGGATTCAATTCACGAATGGCCCGCATGGCTTCATGAGCATCCTCGGCCTGCCCGCAGACGTGCAGGTCATGCTCCTGGTCGATTAGTTGCGCCAGCCCCTGGCGGACGATCGGGTGATCGTCCACGATGAGGACGCCGCGCTTCTCAAGCGGGCGCGGTGTCTGGGCTCGTGCTTTCTCTGTCATGCTTGGTCTCCCCTTCATTGGCGCGTGCTTCACTACTGA
>Ga0208279_1000132_pt1 | contig 69039 bp, 71 predicted proteins | sample AntAceMetag02UKM_FD_184766 | JGI IMG/M metagenome (GOLD analysis project Ga0208279, IMG submission 184766) | Saline lake microbial communities from Ace Lake, Antarctica - Antarctic Ace Lake Metagenome 02UKM (SPAdes) (version 2) | ecosystem: Environmental > Aquatic > Non-marine Saline and... | reverse complement strand
CTGCAAGTTTATCCTAGCAATTGCATTCTTCTTCGCCATCCTACCTCCTACCCTCCAAACTACAGTTTCTCAATTCCATCGAAACCAAGACTAACCGGCGTCTCGCGCCCAAAGATCTTAACCATCACCGTCACCTCTTCGGAGTCCTTGTCGATCTCCTTTACCTCACCGGTAAAGTCGGCAAATGGGCCTTCTACAATCTCCACCACTTCGCCAACCGAGAAGTCTACCTCGATCTTCGGCTCGCTTGAACCGGCAGCAACAGCACTTGGGATCTCCAGCAGACCGACCTTGCGCCTGATTAACTTCATCTCCGGGCCCTCTATAGGCACGGGCTTGAAACGCGACCCCACGTAGCGCACCGCACCCCGTAGGCCATCGATCAGCGCCATCATCTCTTCTATTTCCAATCCCATCCGGCCAAAGACGTATCCGGGGAAAAGGCGGCGCTTCTCGATCCGCTGAATCGTGACCACGCGCTTGTCCTTATACTCCTTTACCTTAAGCAGACCGGAGGCACGGCTGACGATGGTATCTTCCGACTCAATGACGTCGCCCTCCTTCAGGCTCATCCCTTTGCGCACTTTGCCCAGGTACTTCTCCGGGATCAACTTCGCCTTTGTCTTCCCGCCCGCATGTTCGAACGTGATCCTGCGCACCTTCTCACGCAAGACAATCTTTCCCTTATTGGCAATTACGTATCTCTCATCGCTATCCACCGTAAGCGGGACACCGTTTCTTATCTTCTCGCCAACACGGATATCGCGCCTTATATGACTATCGCTCGGAATGAGGTACTCTTCCTCATTCCGGTTGGTCATCTCAACGATAACCCGCTGCAGTGGCTCAACCTCCACCACACGTGCATCCGCCTCCAGGTGGCGGATCGGCTTGCGAGCGATCGTATCCCCACGAGCAATCCGCTCGTTTGGCTTGGCCACCAAGTCATATTCGTATGGAATGCGATACTCTGTCCCCGCTCCATGCCGACTGCGAGAGGTGATGACCTCCTCCACTGGGACAAGGAAGAATGTCTCCTCTCCCTCCACATGAAAAAGCTCTACGTAGTGCTCTAAGCTACGCTTTATGACCCGTTCATTGAGGTCTTCCTTGACTTTCAATTCCGAGCCAGCATAGGTCTGAATCGCATACCACTTCTTCATCTGCATATTAGATCTGGATGAAGACCCTTAGGAGCCCTTCCACAACGGTGTCTACTCCCCAAATGTAGATCGTTAATATAATGACAACGATCAGGATTAATCCTGTCAGGGAGATGACCTCAGCACGCGAGGGCCAAGTAACACGGGCAACCTCTCCGCGGACTCCTTTCAAGAAGTTCGTGATCTTCTCAAACATCCAAGTCTCCTTTTCCTCGATAACCTGTGGCAGGCCCGGGAGGAATCGAACCCCCAGCCTTCCGATTTGGAGTCGGACGCTCTGCCAATTGCGCTACGGGCCTATATGAGGTCCAGCGGACTAGACCTCTTTGTGAATGGTGTGTACATGGCACCATTTACAGTACTTGTTTAGGCTCAACTTCGCGCGGACATTCCGCTTGTTGCGCAGCGTGTGATAATTCCGATGTCCACAGTCACTGCACGCAAGCGTGACATGAATCACCGTTTCGCCTTTCTTAGCCATTACTTATCCTTCCTACTCGATAATCTTGGTAACGACGCCAGCGCCAACCGTCCGTCCGCCTTCACGGATAGCGAAGCGAAGCCCCTCTTCCATGGCGACGTGATTAATCAGCGAACCGATGATCTTCACGTTGTCACCAGGCATGACCATCTCCACTCCCTCGGGAAGCTCGACGATACCTGTGACATCAGTGGTGCGGAAGAAGAACTGTGGCTTGTACCCGGTAAAGAACGGGGTATGCCGTCCACCTTCGGTCTTCGTCAGGATGTACACCTCACCCTCGAACTTGGTGTGTGGGGTGATCGTCTTGGGAGCGGCAATAACCTGCCCGCGCTCGATCTCGTCTTTCTCGATACCGCGCAGGAGGATTCCCACGTTATCCCCAGCAATTGCGTAGTCGAGCGTCTTGTTGAACATCTCCAAACTAGTGGCGACCGTCTTCTGGACCTTCTCATGCAGCCCGACAATCTCTACCTCCATGCCCGGAGTGATCTTTCCGCGCGAGACACGACCGGTAGCAACCGTACCGCGTCCTTTGATGGAGAAGATGTCCTCAATCGGCATCTGGAACGGCTTATCTTCCTCGCGATCCGGGAGAGGAATGTAGGAATCAACCGCTTCCACCAGCTCAACGATCGACTTGCATTCTTCCGACTGCCAGTCATCACTGTTCATCGCGGCCAGGGCCGATCCGCGGATGATGGGGGTCTCGTCACCAGGGAACTCGTACTCCGAAAGGAGGTCGCGGATCTCCATTTCAACCAAATCGATAAGCTCAGGATCGTCAACCTGATCAACCTTGTTCAAGTACACGACCATCGCTGGTACGTTTACCTGCTTGGCAAGAAGAACGTGCTCACGTGTCTGCGGCATCGGCCCATCCGAAGCAGCAACAACGAGTATCGCACCATCCATCTGTGCGGCACCGGTGATCATGTTCTTGATGTAGTCAGCGTGTCCCGGACAATCGATATGCGCGTAATGCCGATTAGGCGTTTCGTACTCCACGTGGCGCACGTTGATGGTAATACCACGTGCCTTCTCCTCAGGAGCGTTATCGATGTCCTCGAACGCCATCGCCTTGGCGTGACCCTGTGCGGCGAGGACTTTAGTCATCGCTGAAGTCAACGTCGTCTTACCGTGATCGATATGCCCGATCGTACCAATGTTCAAGTGAGGCTTGTTCCTCACAAAATGTTCCTTTGCCATCCCAAAACCTCCTTAAGCTTATTGGCGTGACCGTCTCAAAACGCGAATCTTCCTTCTCACAAGAGCCCGCGATCGGAGTCGAACCGATGACCTCCCCCTTACCAAGGGGGTGCTCTACCAACTGAGCTACACGGGCGTTCCGATCGCTCCAAAACTTGTCAGAGTGTAACCGCAACCCCCAAGGATTGCCAAGTGGAGGGGAAGGGATTCGAACCCCCGTAGGCATCGCCAACGGATTTACAGTCCGCCCCGTTTGGCCACTTCGGTACCCCTCCAACAAAACACAGAGCCAGCGGCCAGAATTGAACTGGCAACCTATTGATTACAAATCAATTGCTCTGCCAATTGAGCTACGCTGGCGCGCTATGCCTATCAATAGCGAATTGTACAAGAGGAGATTTAGGGTGTCAAGCAGGAAAGTTGTCTCACGCAAGATGAGCATGAAGCGTATCTCTCGTTTCCCATAGTAAGCACGCATGAGGAAGCACTAGCAATACTCCACCGGAAGGCGTGGCGCGGACGCATTCCACCAAGAGTCTCTGTGCCAAGGGCCTTACGAACAAGAGCCTGGTGGGTCTTGCTTTTGTGATCCTTTCGTGCTAGGATGCTATGTTTCTTGCGATCACGTATTTGAAGGAGGGAGGATTGTTCCAGGAGAGGGCGCTGGGCTTTTCCGTATTATCTAGAACGCTTCTCTTCTTGGGGTTAATTTCCCTCGTTCTGGTTCTTCTGCTTGCCGGCTGCACAAACTTTCTCTGGGGCACGCCACAGGCAGCATTCACACAAACTCCTGAGCTTTGCTATTGCCATCAGCAGATGACATTCGACGCCTCTGGATGTTCAGGCGGCAAAGACGAGATCGCCAGCTATTCGTGGGCGTTTAGCGATGCTGCATCCGCGAGTGGAACCAACGTTCAGCATACCTTCAGCAACCCAGGTAATTACACCGTCTCGTTGACGATCACGACTGAGCACGGGCAGGAAGCGTCAGTGACGCACACGGTTCATGTGACAGCGGCACTGGTTGTTCCCTCGGTCTACAATACGATTCAGGCGGGGATCGATGGTGCCAAGAATGGTGATGTCGTTGTCGTCTTGCCGGGCACCTACAATGAGAACCTCCGGTTTCGTGGCGAGAACATCACGGTACAAAGCAGCAATCCGGATGATGCTGGCACTGTGAGTGCCACAATCATCCGCGGCAAAGAGTACGGCAGACCAACTGTCAATTTCGGTGAAGGATCACGGTCGACACTTGCAGGTTTCACGATTCTCGGACTCTCTTTGCCACCAGACTGGACTTCTTGCAGTGCATGCACGGGATTGATCTACATACGAGAGGCATCGCCGACTATCCGTGCGAATCGGATTATCAACTCACCAAATACGGGGGTAGCTATCTATGAATCACGGGCTCACATTGAAGGAAACGTCATCTCAAACAACACAGGCGTTATCCCCGGTGGTGGGATCTACATTGATAGCTTGTTAGTTGCCCCAACTATTGAAGCGAACACCTTCGAGAACAACACAGCACCTTCCGGAGGGGCGATCTTCATCACCGCCACTACCTTGAATCCCTTGCTGGCCTGTGCGGCCGAGACCATCGTCCGGGGAAACGTCTTCCGCAACAATGTGGCAACGAAATATGGTGGGGGAGCCATTTTCGTCGAATACTGCGGCAACCTAAAGCTTGATGCACCAGACAGCAACACATATTCGGGCAACGATCCTGACGACATTTTCTACGTGGTACCACCAAGTGAGTGATGTTATGGCAATGTGAGCAGTGAGAAATGGGAACGCGTTTCCGCAACTTCAGTCTTTGATCTTGTTGTTGTTCCTCATCCTTATCTGAATAGCCAGACCCGAGGGGCGCTCGGAGTAACCCGGTGAACCAAGATCTCGATCGGACAAATTTCCCTCTCGCAAGCGACATAGCGACAGGCTTTCTTAGACGCTCCTCTTCTGGAGCACTTGTGCAGCCACTTATACTCCGTGCGTAATGATGTCATTTTGCTCCTTCAACATGAAACCCGGGAGGGAAGGGTGAATAAGATGCGTACACAAAGCATTGCGCTAGCGCTATTGGTGAGCCTCGCTTTTTCAGTGGCAGCGATCGCCGCACCAAGTTTTACAGATCAGGCTCTCGACAAGGGATTCCTAAATCCCACCGACAAAGTAGCCGTGCAGGAAATCAAGGTCGTAGACAGTACATCGGCGACCATCAGTGCGATTAGCATTCGCAACCTTGGAACAGCCGATGGGGGCAACATAGCTGAGATCTTCATCGACGATGACAGCGACCCCTTCACTGAGCCCCTCGAATCATATACCTCACTTACAGGGATTAGAACCGGACTACTGTTTTCTCTGAATTACACGGTTCCCATCGGGACAACCTACATATGGATCGGGGTCAAGATCAAAGGAGTGGATTATGTTGCTGGTGGAGAGACAATCCAGCTGATGGTGCGTTTCTATTCCGGGAGCTACACCAGTCCCTACATTACGGACGGGAAGGCCGAGGAAATCGTTGAGGCTGGGTTTGAGGAAATCGAGGACAATACAACGTCAACCACTTACTTCAACCCGAGTGACAGCAATGTCGTTCAGGAATGTACATTTACTGACAAGGACGGCAACAACAACCTTCTGCACATCCAGACCGGGTCGAGCGTTATTGTCAGGGTAGAGAACCTGGGAGATGGCGAGAAAGCGACTGACATTGCACTAGTAAGAGTTACGCTTGATATTGGGACCAGTTCCTCAAATACAGGATTCGTGGACTGGGATCCTTCAAGCCCGATGGATTTCTCGTATGCCGCTTTCACCACGGCAGTGCTTCCGAATACGATCCCCGATAATGGCTCAATAGATGTTACCGTAGAAATGAGCGCAGCGACTACCGCAAGAGATCAGAGAACCATCCAAACCCGCGTGACGCTCCTGGTTTCTGAAGGCGAACCTGGATCGGAAGAGGACTATGTGCAGGCGATCAGTTCAACAGTGATTCACACCATTCGTGATCAAGGCTTCGAGCAAAGTGTTGACAGTAGTGACACGGTTGCCTCCGGGGTCGTATCGCCCGGTGAGGGCAACGAACTGATTCAGAAGGTTACAGTCACAGACGATGATCTGAACGACGACAACGTTACTGCAAACGGTATCTGGATCAGGAATGATGGTACAGCCGAATGGGCCGACATCCAGAAGATTGTCGTCAAGCGGACGGACACCGATACGACACTACTCACAATCACAACCGGGATTGACCTATCAGCATGGGAGCTTTTCGCTTGGACCAGCACTTGGCCCATAGACGATGATGGATCCGGCACGATTGCCATCTACTACCAGGTGGCCACCGGAGTTACTCCTGGGCGAACGCTGAGACCGGTAGTAAAGATTCGAGGGTCCGAGAACACGACGGACTACGAGGGGGACGAGGTCCCCTATCCCGATTATGTTGAACTGCAGCCACACGGTCTCGAAACGGTTATCAACAAGACCCCTCCAAGTGGAGGAACTGCCTACTCCGGCCAGCGTTTGCTTGCACAAAAGATCGAGTGCGATGACCAGGACGAGGACGCAGACGAGGTACGCATAAATCCGGTACAGATCAAGAACAGTGCCTCTACACCAGTCACTCCTGATGAAATCACGAAGATCGAAGTGTGTAACCAGGTGGGAGATGTTCTTGGTGAAACGACAGATCTAACCGGAATCAATGACCCCGGCGGCGTGACGATATCCACCACTCAGAACAACGAGATTCCCGACAACGGCGAGATGTTCCTCTGCTTGTACGTTACGTTCGCCGCTCCAGAAGATGTAACTGCGGGCCATCGCCTGCAGCTTGACACCACCGTGTTCTTCGAGGAAGACGGCCATACGGGTTCGGCCCTTGTTGGCGGAGACCTTTGGACGTTGGAGATAAACCACCGGCCAACTTGTGACTTTGATTACACACCGTCTACGAACCTCACCTACGAAACAGAGATCACCTTCACCGCCAAAGACGTTAATGATGAAGACGGCGATGATATTGCGAGCTATAGCTGGGAGTTCAGTGATGGAGGGCCTGGTACAGGGACCTCGGTGAAGCATACCTTTGCCGCAGGCGGAAGCGTTTGGGCGAAGCTCACAGTCGAGGACGCCCGCGGACTGACCGGATCGAAGCAAAAGACGCTTGAAGTAACACCACCACCAGTGATTCCGGTGGCGAAGTTTACCTGGGATCCCAACACGCCGGGGGTAGGCGATGAAGTGGAGTTCACTGATACCTCCACAACGCCAACAGGAACAACGATCACCAGTTGGAATTGGGATTTCGGAGATGATGAAGACTCTGACGAACAGAACCCAAAGCATACTTACAGTGCTGGTGGTACTTATACGATTTCGTTGACCGTCACCAACAGCGACGCTCAGACCCACGCCGTTACCCATGACATCGAGGTATCAGCCCTCATACCGACAGCCAATTTCGACTATTCTCCGGCAACAGCTGATGTCGGAGATACGGTGACCTTTGAGGACAAGAGCGCCGCCGCTGATCCGGCGACGATTGGGACGTGGGCCTGGAACTTCGGTGATGGAACAACCTCATCTGAAAAGGATCCTACGCATGCCTACGACTCCATGGGAACCTACACAGTGAGCTTGACGGTGACCGATAGCAGTGAAGAGACAAGTAACGCACATACGGAACAGATCGTTGTTGGTCCGCCGGTGATGATGTACTCCTATCCCAATCCGGCAAGCAGTACTGCTAGCATTGCCTATCGGGTTCCTGACGGCGCGACTGAGCCTGTATTGCACATCTACAACATCACCGGTGCATTGGTCTTCGAACATGATCTTACTGTGGGCGCGTCGCCGTACGTGTGGGATCTCGACTCGACCAGTGGCACCGCGCAGCCAAACGGACTCTACTTGTGCGTTGTTGTCGCCAAGAACGCCGGCGGCAGTACGATCAAGTCGCCGATATTCAAGCTTCTAATTGCAAGATAAGGGAGGGAGAACAGTGAAGAGAGTAAATGTGCTGATGATGGCAGCCCTCCTTCTGGTTGGGCTGGTGAGTGTCGCGGGGATCGCCGAGACCTCGGTTTCGGTCCTCGACATCGACCCCGGCGTACAGGTGATCGGTGTCGGTGGAGCAGGGACTGCCCTTGCTCAGGGCGCCGAGACTTTGTACTACAATTCTGCGGGGCTTTCCGCCCTGCCGGGAATCAGTTTCAGTTCCTTCTACGCCTCATATCTGGGGAGCGCAAGCTACACCTCGCTCGCGTTGACATTCCGCAACTGGGGTATTGGAATGCTGATGCTGAACGCAAGTGACATTGCCGGATACGACGCTGATGGAGAGCCTGGTGATGTACTCGGGTACAGCAACAACGCACTCTTGCTGGGATTCGGGATCAACCCTAAGGATATACCGTTCATTCCCGCGCTGCCGATCGATTTCTCGCTCGGCGCAAGGATCAAGTACCTCTCAGTGACCAACGGAACGGTCAGTGGATCAGGCTTTGCGTTCGATCTTGCCTACCGGATGACTTTCCGAGATATGCGCATCGGCCCGATCTCGCTAAGCGACATGGCTCTGGGTGTAACGGCAAACAACCTGTTCGGAGGAGTCACCTACGATGCCCACGGCGAGTCGATGGCGATGTCACTGCGCATCGGCGGAGCGATGAAGATTGCCGATGTCATTCTGTTAACGAGTGACCTCGATCTCGCGGGGGGCTTTCACTTCGGAGCAGCGTACAGCCCAATCCAGACGCTTGTCATACGAGCAGGAATGCTGACCCAAGCTGGGGGAATGTCAATCACGTTGGGAATGGGGCTGAACATTCAGGGCTTCATCCTCGATTACGCGTACATCACACACCCAACGCTTCCTGGAACGCACCGCGTATCGCTTTCGATCGACTTCTCCGGATTAGACCTGTCCGGCTTCGGACGCTCGCTACGACGGTTCCTCCCGTAGTGAGAAAAATGATCGGGAGATTGAGTGACTTAGCGATTGAGTGATTTAACGCCCAATCTATGAATCATCCGATCTCCCGATCATTCAATTCTTCAATCCCCCTCTCTCCCAATCACTCAATCATCCGATCGCTCAATCACCCGATTACTCAGTTCTCCCACTCCTGTTCAAGCTTATCGAGCATGTCTCTCGCTATCGCCTCGCGGATCTGTTGCATCAAGCGCACGAGGAAGCGCAGGTTGTGGATGGTTGCTAGACGGTAGAAGGAGAATTCGCCGGCGCGACACAGATGGTGCAGGTAGGCTCGCGAGTGATGCTGGCAGGTGAAGCAATCGCAGGTCTCGTCAATCGGGCGCGGGTCATCGCCGAAGCGTGCGTTCCTCAGGTTGATCCTGTGCCTCGGCTCGCCCTTCAAGAAGACCGTTCCGTTTCTGGCAATGCGCGTGGCAGCCGCGCAGTCGAAGGTATCGACACCACGGCGAACACCAGCGAAGATGTCCTCGATCTCCCCAATCCCCAACAGGTGGCGCGCCTTATCATCCGGCAAAAGCGGGATCGTCCAATCGAGCACGCGGTGCATTTCTTCCTTGGATTTACCGAGTGAGCCACCAATGGCTAAACCACCAAACGGCATCCCCCCGATAACCTGCGCGCTTTCCTTGCGCAGGTCCTCGTACGCCCCACCCTGCACAATTCCGAACAGAATCTGATCGGGATTGGGAAATTCTTTTGCTCCATCCTGCTTCTTATTGAACTCGCTCAACGAACGTTGCGCCCATCGGTGTGTGCGTTCCATCGCGTTCTTGGTGTAGTCGTAGTCGTGCAGCGGCGAGGTGCACTCATCGAGCACGAGGATGATATCCGCCCCCAGCTTGCGCTCGATCCCGATCACGCCTTCGGGGGAGAAGAACTGGTCGGATCCATCGATGATCGACTTAAACGAAGCTCCTTCCTCCGTTAGCTTCACGAGGGACTTCCCTTGGCGGTAGTGATTGGCCGTGCGCGGCGTCCCCTCGCCTGGGAAGATCGAGGCAACCTTTCCGACCCCGTGCTCCTTCCCCGCTCCGAGGCTAAATACCTGAAATCCACCGGAGTCTGTCATCGTCGGCCCGGTCCAGCCAGAAAAACTATGCAGCCCTCCGAGTTTGGCGATCGTATCTTCGCCAGGACGCAGATGTAGGTGGTAAGTGTTAGAGATCACGATTTGCAGGCCTACGTCCTTGATCGCCTGCGGCTCAACCGCCTTTACACTCGCCCGGGTGGCAACAGCAACAAACGCAGGCGTGGAGACCGTACCGTGCGCGGTTACAAGCGTCCCTGTACGGGCGTGCGAATCCTTATGTTGATGGTCTATTCGGAACATGTTGTGCACGAGCGAGATGTGTGATTCAACCCGCTGTCTCCTTTGCTAGAAAGCTGAGCTGATGGTACTGGAAAGACCGGTGCAGATAAAGAGACCGCTCCAACTTCTACTAGACGCGTACGGATAATCAGATAATGTGCAGCACCGGCGGCGCAAGAAAGTCTGTTGATTGAGCACTGTGCAAGCGCTATTCTTATGTTATGATGACCAAAGAGAACGTTCTGAAAGCGATGCAAAGCCTTCCTGATGATGCACACATAGAAGATGCCATGGAGCGGCTTTTGTTACTTGCTAAGATCGAGAAAGGCCTAGAGCAAGCTGACGCAGGCAAGACCATTCCACACGATCAGGTCAGAGAAAAAATGGCTCAATGGCTGAAATAGGGTGAACGCTCCAGGCCGCAAACGATCTGGAATCCATTACTGCATTCATTGCCGAAGATTCACGTCCTTACGCCCGTCTCTTAGTCATCGATGTTTTCAAGGCAGTAGAGCGTCTCAGCGTCTTTCCAAGATAGGGAAGAGCTGTCCCTGAACTCGACCATCCCAATATCAGAGAGATGATCTTAGGCAACTATCGCATCATTCATCGACTCAGGGGTGAAAGCGCGGAAATCCTAACGATATATCACACTTCAAGGCTTCTCGACTCGTCGAGACTGGAATGAGGTTGCCAACGACTGGTTACAACTGCCTTTATGCTGCCTCCGCACGGCAAGGGGAAATCTGAAGGCAGACATTGCAGGCCAACATTTCCCCAAAAGGGGAAAGGTCAATGATGTGCAAGCTTCCTCACGCGCTCTGGCGCGAGTGGATACCTGTTGACGTAACTCTTCAGTGCATGCGACAGCGCGGGAGACGACGCTGTGTGAGGCCATGCGGGGGACCTCATTGATTTCCTTTGTACTCTAGGCCGGAAGGGCTCAACCGACTGGAGATAGAGGGCAGGGAAACTGCCGATCCGCGTTGATGCGGTTGTCGCGCCGTTATTCATGTGCTACCGGATGAAGCTCATAGATTCGCCCAAACTTCGCAGCTGCTTCCAAATCTCCTTTGCGAAGGGCTTCTCTTACGTCATCCAACTTGTAAGCGTCCTCCACTCTGAGATAGGGAGACCAGCCGGTCTCGTCCTCTACCAAGACTACCTCCACCTCAGCCACATACTGTCCTTCATGGACATATTTTGACTTTTCCCGTTTTTCCATTGTTAGCATCTCCTCGTGAATGTCTTGTCCCAGCGCTCCGGATCTGGGCGGTAAGCAGTGACAAGCACTACAGGCTTCTCGTGACCTTCTGGAATACCCCACACAATATGGATCAGTTCGCCCGTTCGGTCCTTTTGCAAAACTAGTACGCACGGCCCTTTTGGATAGTTCAGATATTCCTCTACAACCTCTGCTCCCTGAACACCAGCCAACACCTCTCTTGCCGTCAGCTCGTCCTCTGCTAGCTCATCATACCCATGTTCAGATATTCGAACATCGCCAGCACGTATCAGATCCCTCACTCGCTCAAGAAAGTTACTCATGAAACCTTCTCCATTTCTGCCACCATGCTTTCCCTCCGGCATGAGAATGATCATACACTCTTCTACAATACTCATGGTAGCGCTGCTCCGCAACTCCTTGCTCTAGCTGTATCACCTTCGCCATTGGATATCTACTCGGGAAACGTCGGACACAGGGTCCGACGCTACGGAGGAACATGATAGCAAGCGCCTTTCGTTTCGTCGAGATCCTCTACAACGCTGCATCGCTGGCGTGAGCGCTGCGGGGGAAGACTTACCTGAAGGGTTGAATCCTCAGATTCACGTAGAACCTGCTCTTAGCAAATATGGGCTATATTGATAATCTGCAACTTCTGCTTACAATCTGTTCGGGGTAGCATATGACGGTAAGAATCTGGTGGGGAGAAAAACCAAGCGAAAGCTACGAACAAGCTGCTGTGCAGGAGATTGCCGATGAACTGGCAAATTTCTCGGAGCAGTATTACGTGTTCGCAAACTTTTACGTTGGTTCCAGAAAGCATAGCGAGCAGATAGATGTTGCTATTTTCACTTCAACCTCAGCATACATCATTGAGCTGAAAAGTAGCGCGGGCTATCCTGTTTATGGAACAATTAACGGCCCTTGGACGCGTGCTGACAATACACCTTTTAGCGAAAGGAATCCTGTTAGGCAAGTTGCTGACCAGTACAGTGCGCTTCGGAAGTGGCTTTTCGAGAATCGAGGATCGTTCTTAGCTGGCAATGAAGGTGCAATCACCAATAAACCTCAAGATTGGTATGATATCCGTAAGTTCATCGTTCTTTATCCGACCAAACACCGTGATTCCGACATCGATGTATCCGAGCATCAGGCTTTTCATGGTCATTTAGGTGATGTCATTGGCTTTGATACGTTAGTAGACCATTTGACTGACGCAGCGTGGCGCGGCAAGCTTCCAGTCAAGCTGTCAGACGAGGAAATCACCAGATTAGCCGGTCGCCTTGGACTAGCAGAAGTATCCCTTGATGAACTTAGCCTCAAAACAACAATCGTACACAACAGTAAATACCCGATAACTCCGAAAACGCGCAACGTTGTTAAGCAGAGATCGACAACGAGGAAATACTGGCTTTGGGCTGCTATAGCTATACCTATACTGGTTTTCGCCCTCTTCTTCACTACGAGACAACCGCCGAAATCATCTTGGACAATCGATGCCATGGATGCGTGGTTATGTGTGGGTCATATAGAGACGGTTAGAGTGCAGCTAGATGCAATTTCCGACAGCGACACGGGCAAGAGCGTTCTCTTATTCGACAAGCGTATGTCGCCCAGTGACCCGCACAATTTCTCCGTCGAGATCAAAGGGAATCCCGATAGCATTAGGAAAGAACTACAAGACATGGGAATCGAAATAGGGACTTGGCTTAGTATTGGCCCAGCTGTTGTCGGAAAAGCTTCTTCTTCAAAGAAGCCTCAAATTGAACTGCAAGATCATGATCTAGGTACCAAGGTTCATATACTAACAAACATGCAATAGTACTCAGTGATAAATGCTGCAAAAAGCTATGCTGATTGGCAACCAATAGCTAGGTCGTTGTTTGCGACCTGTGGGCAGGATACTACCTTTCGATCGTTACGTAATGGAGAGCCCCTTCACTCGCTCGGGCAAGAGTGGATAAGTGTTGACGTCAGTCTTCAAGGCATGTGCGACGGCGCGGGAGACTGCGGTGTGGGAGGCCATGAGCGGAACCTCGCCCAACCCCTTTGCCCCGTATGGGCCGTAGGAGAAGACTACTTCGACAAAGCCGACCTTGGTGTGCGAGGCAACGTCCCTGATCGTTGGGATACGGTAAGTGGTGAATCCGCTCGCCAGCAGCTTGCCATCCTTCTGTGGGATCTCTTCCATCAAGGCATAGCCCAGGCCCTGAGCCACTACGCCCTCTACTTGACCGGCGGCAAGCTGACGGTTGACTATCTTCCCTGAGTCGTGCACGGCGACGAATTCCTCGACCGAGACCTCACCGGTCGCCACGTCGACCTCTACCTCTGCCATATGCGGTGCGTAGGCGTACACCATGTATGCTTTTCCGAGCTGGACTCATGAAACTCTGCCTTCAGGGAGACAGGGGGGCAGTTCCTTGCCCGGAGTAATCGCTTCCTCTGGGTACGCTGTGCCTTGGCTCAGGACTCCACGACGGCTGATGAATCAGCCCTCAAAGGGTTTGCCCGTGCGGCAAGGGAGAATAGATACGGATACGTGGTCTGCAACAGCCGCACGTAGTCTACCCATTGACGGACAAGCAGAGCGTACACCCTTCGCAGGTCACCACCCAGGTGCTTGATGTCCGACTCAGGCAAACCGGAGAGTGAAGGCCGATAGTCCAGCTCCTCTGCAACGTGAAGGGTTGCTCTCAGCAAGGCAGTGAACGCTCCGTACTCAAGAAGGTTCGGATTCTCCAAGAGGCGCAACAGGAAATCCCGTTTCTCCTGCAGGAATTCGTTCACCTGTACCAGGTTCACGGCATCGGGATTGACTTCGAATCTATGCCTGGCTGTCTGATGACGCAGATTATCAAACTGTTTGGCCGTCCATGCAGGGGAAATGTCAGTCAGTTCAGCGATTCGCGCAACCTCGGGATCCCAAGATGCAATCATTCCCAACAGCCGATTCCCGACTTCTATGAAGAATGCCCCGATCACCATGTTCATCTTCTCCAGCCTCGTACGCCGCTCTCGCTCAGACATTAGCCGGTTGATGATGAGCGTTAAGACCAATGCCGATATGGGGAGAAAAGCGAGGCTCGTCAGACTCCAGAAGAAGATGTGTGTTGCATCGCCGAAGATCAAGTAGTGCAAGCCATACAACGCCGCCGACGTACTTGCCAGGATCAGCACAATCATTGATGTTTTCAATTGGAACCTCCTGTCCCTCCCCACCGACAAGCGGCACTATAATGCACACTAGCTTCTCAGCCTGCAAATCGGTCGCAGCCCAAGGCATATTATAGGCTAATAATCTCCTATGAGAATTGTCATAAGCCTACAAGTTCCTTCACCCGGTCAGGTGATAGCGGGTAGGCATTGACATCAGCTTTGAGCGCATGCGCCACAGCGCGGGAGACGGCGGTGTGGAAGGGCATTAGCGGCACTTCACCCAGCCCCTTCGGGCTGTAGGGAAGAGGGCTTCGACAAAGTCAACTTGGGTGTGCTGAGCAGAGTCCGCATCATGCCAATGCGAGACTAGTCAGCACTATTGGGCAGTCCCAAACTCAAAGCTGGGTCACCTTGAACCCTTGTGGGACGAAGTGTTCGCCCTCCCACACTACACGGCGGAAGTCATCAGGATCGGTGTTCCCTTCCGTGTTGAGCAGCAATACCTGCGAATCTGGTCCCAGACCCAGTCGATCGCGCAGCTGCGCTAATTCGGAGCGCTGCATGATGAACGACAACACTCCGAGGGTCACCGCTCCGGATTCGCCAGATACGATGAACGGGTCCCCAGCAAGCGGTACTGCGTACATCCGCATCCCACGCGCTGCGACGAAGTCGGGACAGGAGATAGCAACATGCGCACAGTCCCACAGCACATTCCAGGCAATCGGGTTCGGCCGCCCACAGGAGAGTCCGGCCATGATCGTCTTCAGGTCGCCTTCAATCTTGTATGGATTACCGTCTCCGATCCTCATCGATTCGAACAGGCAAGCGGCATTGGTCGGCTCCACCGTGGCAAAGAGCGGTGCTTCCGTCCCGAACAACCGTCGATAAAAGGCCACTCCAGAGGCAGCGAGTGCTCCCACTCCCGCCTGCAGGAAGAGATGCGTCGGTTTGATGATCCCTTGTGCTGCCATCTGCTCCTGCGCCTCAGAGTACATGGTCGTGTAGCCCTGCATAACCCACACGGGGATGTTTTCATACCCCTTCCAAGCGGTGTCGGAGATCACCTGCCATCCGTTCTTCGCGGCGTCCTCTGCGATCTTCTCCACGGTCTCATCGTAGTTTCCGTCGATCACCTGCACTTCCGCCCCGTATCCCCGGATTGCTTCTATCCGAGCTGGGGCCGTCCCGCAGGGGACGTAGATTACAGCACGGTGGCCGAGCTTACTCGCCGCCCAGGCAACTCCGCGTCCGTGATTGCCGTCAGTCGCCGCAGCGAACGTGATCGTCCCTAGCTTCTTTCGTATGTCGGGTGAGCTTAACTCGGCAAGTGAAAGCGGGGTATCGAAAAGGCCCAACTTCTCTCGCAGGACATTATAGATGGCAAATGATCCGCCCAAGACCTTGAACGAATTGAGCTCCAGGCGCTGCGATTCATCCTTTACCCAAATCCCACCGAGCCCGAGCATCTCGGCAAGGCGATCGAGCCCCTTGAGCGGGCTAATCCGGTAGCCGGGGATCTGCGCGTGAAACTTGCGTGTCTGTTGAACCACTCCTGGTGGAAGTACCCTGTCTACGGCATCGCTGTGGGCATAGCTCCAGGCACGCTTATTGAGGACCCAGTTTATCGATTCCATTCTGTTCACCTTCACACTATTCTAAGACTGTGTTATCGCTTTCACCCGATCGGGTGACAACGGATACTTGTTGACATCAGCTTTGATTGCGTGCGCAACTGCGCGGGAGACGGCAGTATGGGAGGCCATGAGCGGAACCTCTCCCAACCCCTTTGCTCCGTAGGGACCGTAGGAGAAGACTGCTTCAACGAACCCCACCTGAGTGTGCGCCGCTACGTCCCTGATCGTAGGAATACGGTAGGTGGTGAATCCGCTCGTCAGCAACTTGCCGTCCTTCTGTGGGATCTCCTCCATCAGGGCATAGCCCAAGCCCTGCGCTATCCCACCCTCCACTTGACCGGCGGCAAGCTGACGGTTGACTATCTTCCCTGAGTCGTGCACGGCGACGAATTCCTCGACAGAAACCTCACCGGTCGCCATGTCGACCTCCACTTCAGCGATATGCGTTGCATAAGCGTAGACCATGTACGCGTTTCCGAGGCCGGTCTTCTCGTCCCAGTCAACAGGCGCGGTCTTGCTCCAACCTTCGACAGCCGGGTCAAGGTTGTTGAGCCAGAAAGTTTCCGCGATCTTGGGCATTTCGTTTGGGATATCCTCTTCGGCAATTCCCAGATCAGCAGCAACAGTGATGATCCGCTCGCGCAGTTTCCTCGCCGCATCAACGATAGCCAGCCCGCTCATCATCGTCCCGCGCGAGGCGACGGTCGGGCCGGAATCGGGAACACGCGATGAGTCTACCTGTGCCATGTGGATCCTCTCCACGGGTACCTGCAGCGCCTCCGAGGCGATCTGGGTCAGTGCGGTGATCAACCCCTGCCCCATCTCCACTGTCCCCACAGAGAAGCCGATCGAGCCATCGGCCTCAAGCTTCATATACGCCCCCGCCTTATCCAGGAACGGGGCCTTGCCGCCGAGGCCAACGCCGTAGGTGATCGTCGAGATCCCGATCCCGCGCTTGCGATCTTCAGTTGCCCCGTTGACTTCATCGATCGCGGAGAGCCGCTCCTTCCAGTGCGCCATCTCGCCCGCCACGTCGATCGTCTCCAGTACCCCGACGCTCTCCTCAAGGAGCTGATTCGTGCTCGTCTTGTCTCCTACCTTGAGAACGTTTCTGCGGCGAATCTCCAAACGATCGATACCAAGTTTCTCGGCGAGCTTGTCCATCTGCGACTCGTGGGCGAAGATCACTTGAGGACTCCCGAACCCGCGGAATGCACCGCAGGGAACAGTATTTGTGGCAACGGAATATCCATCGACTTTGACGTTCGGGATGCGGTACGGTCCAGCAATGTGTATCAGGCCACGCCAGAGGACAGCTGATGAGAGGGTCTGATAGGCGCCGGCGTTGTACACGAAGTCAGCCTCGATCGCGGTGATCGTGCCATCTTTCTTCGCCCCGCTCTTGTAGTGCACGACAGATGGATGGCGCTTGCTCGACGTAAGGATGTCCTCGGTGCGATCATAGATGAGCTTCACCGGCCTGCGAGCCTTCCACGCCAAGAGAGCAGCAAGCGACGAGACGAGCGACGGGACGTCTTCCTTGCCACCGAACGCACCTCCGGTCGTCGTCTGCACGACTCGCACCTTGGACAGCGGAAGGCCGAGGACACGTGCAACAGCCCCTTGCACGTAGAACGGGCACTGCATCGAACCATAGATCGTCATCGAGCCGTTCTCATCTGGAACAGCGATCGCCCCCTGCGTCTCCAGATACGCGTGCTCCTGGTAGCCGGTGCTGTACTCGCCTTCAACGATCACATCCGCTTGCGCAAAGCCTTCCTCGACGTCTCCTTTGCGCAGGCGCATGTGGTTGAATACGTTCTTTCCTTCCTCCACCACCTCTGGAACGGCAACGGACGGGGCATCATCCGACAGCGCATCAATCGGATTGGAGACGACGGGCAGCGGCGAGTAGTCGATCTTGGCCAATCTTGCTGCGCGCTCCGCTCCGAGGCGATCACTTGCCGCGACAAGGGCGATCGGCTCCCCGATGTAGCGGACAACTTCTTTGGCCAGTGCTGGCTGATCGTCGTACACGACGTGCACGACGTTCTCGCCGGGGACATCGTCAGCGGTAACGGTGCAGACAACGGAGGGATCTCTATCCACGTCCGATACGTCAACTCCGCGTAGGCACGCGTGCGGCACCGTACTTCTTATGACGCGAGCGTAGAGCATCCCAGTGAAGAGGAGGTCGTCAACGTATTTCGCCTCGCCGCGCACTTTGTCAACCGCATCAGGGCGAATCACGGGAGCACCGATTATGCCTTCGTCCATCGGGCTCTCTTTCTTGTCATCACCACGCAAAGAAACAGTGTCTTTCATCGTCCTCTCCGGTCTGCAATTGGGGGCAGCACACCTGAAACGGAGGCCGCCCCCATCTTATCTAGAATGTCAGGGTTATACCCCTAGAGCCTGCCTCCCATGGTGAGTGTAAGGATCGCCTTCTGGGTGTGCAAGCGGTTCTCTGCCTGATCGTAGACCCAGGACAGGTCGTTATCACACACTTCGGGGTCAGCTTCGTTCCCACGGTCGATCGGCATACACTGCAACAGGTGACCGGGGTTGGTGAGTTTCTTCTGCCGGTCGGCAGTGTAGCACCAGTCCTGGTACTTCTGCGCAATCTTCAGCTCCTCTTCCTTGCCGATGTCGTAACGCTTCCCGGTGAACCAGTTGCGAGGGAAGACGACAGTCGCGCCTTCGAGGGCTTTATCCATGTCGTGGACAATCTCGAATGATCCTCCGGACTTGCTCGCCTCATCGCGGCACTGCTGCATCACGTTCGGATCAAGGTCAAACTCGGGGGGGTTGGCCACGACAACGTCCATCCCGTACATCGACGAGATGAGGGCTGTTCCCTGCACGGAGCATCGCCCCCGAATCCACGGGGTGTACGCCCACGTGATGACGATCTTCTTTCCCTTCACGTCCCCTTGCAGCTTCTCGTGCATCGTATAGATGTCAGTGAGCGACTGGCACGGGTGGTTGACGTCCGAGGCCATGTTGATGATCGGTACATCAGCTTGTTCTTCAAACTTGCGCAGAACCTCGTTTCCATGACCGTAGTACGTGATCTGGTCATCGAGCAAGCGAATACCGATCCCGTCGCAGAAGCGGGACATAGCCTTGGCCGTGTCCTTCACCGTCTCACCGGCGCCGGGCTTGTCTTCTAGAGACAGGCGCATGGTGCTCGGATTGAGGAATTGTGAATGTCCACCAAGCTGAGTCATTGCGGCCTCAAACGACATGCGTGTCCGGGTTGATCCAGAGAAGAACATCATCGCAAACGTCTTGTACTCAAGGTACGGATGCGGGCTGCGGCTGTAGTACTGCCCCTTCATCTGGTCGGTGAGTTTCATCGCCAGGTCATACTCTTCGCGCGTCCAATCGAGTTCACCAATCAGACTGCGCCCTTTCAGGTCAAACCAACTCATGTGATCCTCCTTCTAACTACCCTTGGCGCATTGACAAAGCAAGGATGGCCTTCTCTGTATGCAGCCTATTCTCTGCCTCATCGTAGACCACTGACATCGGACCGTCGATGATCTCGTCGGTCACCTCAAAGTTGCGATCGGCAGGCAGACAGTGCATGAAGATCGCCTGCTTATTGGCCAGATCGAAGTGCTTCTTGGAGATACACCAGTCGTCCTTGAACTGCTTGCGGTACTCCTGGTCCTCTTCGGGCTTCATCAAGAAGCTGCCCCAGCTCTTGGCGTAGATCACGTCAGCGTCCTTGGATGCTTCGAAGACATCGTTCACCACGTTGATCTTCGCTCCGCTTTGCTCGGCGGACTTGTTGGCGAAAGCCATGTATTCAGGGTCGACGTCGTACTTCTTCGGATAAGCGAAGGTGAGGTTCATCCCCAAGAGCGAGGCGGCAACAGCCATCGTCTGCGGCACACCGGCGGACTTGACACGCTCGGAGTAGGCCCAGCTCATCACCACTTTCTTCTCACGCCAGTTGGGCCCGAGCTTCTCGATCATAGTCATAATGTCGGCCATGATCTGGAATGGGTGTTCTTTGTCATCGAGGGCGTTGAACACCGGGATATCCGCTGCCTCGGCCATCACGTTCAAGATGTCGCGTGCCATGCCGTACTTCTCCAAGCCGTACATGCGGATCATGATCCCTTCCACGTAGCGGTCGAGGACCCTTGCCGTGTCGATCCACGTCTCGTGGTGAGCGATCTGCATCACCTGCGGCGTGTGGAACTGCGCGTGGCCACCGAGCTGCGTCATCGCGGCCTCAAACGAGGTGCGAGTGCGGGTGGATGGGTTGGCGAAGACCATTGCCAACGTCTTGTTCTTCAGTAGTTCAACCTCTTCTCCCATCGCAAGCTTGCGCTTGAGATCGAGAGATACATCAAGAATCGTCTCCAGTTCTTCACGCGAGTAGTCCATCAGACTGATGAAGTCGCGTCCACGTAGCTGCTTTGTTAACATGTTTCCTCCTAGAACGATCGATTGATCGCCCATATTTATTAGTTTCTTTCGTTACTCTAAGAGAAGGGCCATCATTCCCTTCTGCCCATGCAGGCGATTTGCCGCCTCTTCAATTATGATCGAGTTCGGGCCATCGATGACCTCGTCAGTCACTTCCATGTCGCGGTCGGCAGGAAGGCAATGCATGTAGTAGGCATCATTTGTCAGGGCCATCTTCTCTTTCGTCGTAATCCAGTCCTTGTTAGCCTCAAAAGTGGCTTTCGCCTTCTCCGGATCCATCAGACCTTCGCCATCGGTCGGCTGGACCGTCCACGCCTTCGGATAGACAACGTCCGCACCTCTGAACGAGTCGTCCATGTCATGAACGATCTTGAAGGCTCCGCCGTTCTTCTTGGCCAGGTCCTTGGTCGCGTTGAGTACGTTGGGATCGAGGTCGAGCCCCTTAGGATGAGCAAGCGTGACGTTCATCCCCATCATAGCCGCGGAGATGATCGCACTCTGCGGGACAGCAAGAGGCTTCTCCACCGAGCCAGAATAAGCCCAGCTCATGACAAACTTCTTGCCTTGCAGATTGTGTCCTAGCTTTTCCTGCATCGTCATCACATCAGCCAGCCCTTGGCACGGATGGTACATGTCGTCTTCCATGTTGATCACGGGAACCCGCGACCACTTGGCGAACTCACGCACGATCAGGTGTCCCTTGCCGTACTTCCATCCAGTGTGCTTGCCGTAAATCCGGATAGCTATGGCATCCCCCATCTCCGCGAGGACACGCGCCACATCGGATATGCGCTCGGTAGAGTACGCTTTCTCCTCTCCCTTGAGTGCTGGCGTATACACCGCTCCCGGCTGCAGGAAGTGAGCGTGTCCGCCAAGCTGGGTCATCCCCGCCTCGAACGAATTGCGCGTGCGCAGGCTGGAGTTGTAGAACAGCATGTGGAGAGTCCGATCCGGCAGGATGTGGTGCATCTCCCTGCGAATCTGCTTGCGCTTCAGCTCATGTGCCGTATCAAGCATCATCTCGATCTCATCACGACTAAAGTCAAGCCAGGTCAGAAAGTCTCTACCTCGTAGGCTGGTGTTGGACATTGAATCCTCCTAAATCGAGTTCGTTGGGTTCATAGGGTTTACAGTCTCCACTTACCATTCACCCATTACTGTTCACCATTTACCTAGTTTGTTATCGTTGTTCCTGCTCTGCCGTCAAGTGCAGCAACCGCTTTATCAAGTGATGTAATGATCGCTCGTTCGCCACCGGCCTCTATAAATCTGATTGCCGCCCGTACCTTCGGCTCCATTGAGCCCTTAGCGAAATGCCCCTCGGCGTGATACTTCTTCGCTTCCTCGACGGTGATCTGTGAGAGGCCCTTCTCCTCCGGCGTCTTGTAGTTCAGCTTTACCTGATCCACATCGGTAAGGATGAGGAAGATCTTCGCCTCAACATCGACGGCGAGCCGCTCGCCGGCGAGGTCCTTATCGATTACCGCATCGACACCGACCAGCTTATCTCCTTCCTTGAGGACCGGAATCCCACCACCGCCAGAAGCGATGACAATCGATCGCGCATCGACGAGCTGACGCACGGCTTCCTTCTCAAAGATCTCAATCGGATCGGGAGATGGAACGACGCGTCGCCATCCGCGGCCAGCGTCTTCCTTTATGTGATAGCCTTTCTCCGATTGCAGGCGTTTGGCCTCTTCCTCGGCATAGAACGGACCGACCGGCTTTGTCGGGTTCTGAAAGGCCTGGTCTTGCTTATCGACTACGACTTGCGTTACGACCGTGGCAACAGGAATTGCACCCTTGCCCTTGTCGACAAGCAAGTTATGCAGCGTCTGCTGCATCATGTATCCGATCAGTCCCTGACTTTCGGCTCCACATACGTAGAGAGGCATTGGAGCAGCGACGTCTTTTGCCGTCTCGTTCTGCAAGAGGATGTTTCCTACCTGCGGGCCGTTCCCGTGTGTGACGATGATCTTGTACTTGCCCGATTCGACCATTTGCGCCAATTGCTGGCACGTCGTCTCGACGTTCTTCATCTGCTCAGCAAATGTTCCCCGCTGCCCGGGTTGCAGGATGGCGTTGCCACCCAATGCGATGACCGTTACCTTCTTCTCGTTACTCATTGCATCACCTTGCCTTAGTGTTATATATTTTCTCAATCTGCCCTACGATGATCCAACTCAGACCATCTCACTCTCTTCTTTGTAATTTACGTTTCCAAAACCTGGTTCATAAACGAAGCTATCACTTCGATTGCTGTCCGCAAAGACGAAAGGTCGAGGAACTCATCTGGCTGATGTGCCTGAGCAATGTTCCCTGGCCCGTAGATAACGACGGGAACTCCCAGGTGCGGCACTATCTCTACCGCATCGGTTGAATATGGGGAGATCTCTATCTCTTGTTGTTGCCCGTCACCTGCTACAGCGGAAAGGAAAGCCCTTACGTATTCGTCATTCGCATCAGATACGATTGGTGATCGGTAATTGAATACCGTCGATGAAAATCCAGCGTCGACGCGCGCAGCGGCGGCCTTTCCGCGCTTCGCCACCAGGTCTACCATCATGTTCTTATCTGCATCGGATACCACACGCGAGTCGATGCGCACCTTAGTCGTATCCGGAACGATATTCACTTGCCATCCCCCGTTGATCTGACCGATGTTTAGTGAGGTGGTGCCCCGCCCGGGGATCTCGGGAAAACCTCGGGCATCCTGCACAAGCGCCAGACAGAACTCTGATGCGGGAATGATGGTGTTAACTCCCTGTGCAGGCATCGATCCGTGCGCTGCCTTTCCGGTGAACGTTGCCTCCATCCACAACTCGCCCTTCTGGCCGCAGTAGGCCTTCCCTGCAGTCGGCTCGGTGATCAACAGGAATTGAGCGTCGTCGATCAATCCTGATTTGACAACCGATGCCGCACCTGAATAGCCGTGCTCCTCGTCGGCGGTGAAGGCGAGGACAATGTCCCTCTTCGGTCTTATCCCACTGCGAGCGATCATCAGACCAATCTCGATGATCGTCGCCACGCCGCTCTTCATGTCCGCACTTCCCAATCCCCACATGCGTCCATTCTCGACGCGCGGCTCAAACGCCGGAACAGTCCACTTCTCCTCATCGGCATTCACCGTATCGAGATGTCCACAGAGGACAATCGATCCGCTCTCGCGGCCAGGGATACGAGCAACAAGCGAGCTTCGTCCCTTCGCAAGGGGAACGATCGCAGAGTCAATCCCGTTCTCGCTGAGAAGTTTCTTAACTACCTGGGCGATCTCATCCTCGTTTCCGGGGGGATTCACACTGCGAATGGATACGAGTTTCTCCAGTATGGCGATCGTCTTCTGATAGGCCGCATCATCGATAACGAGCATTACATAATCCTCCGTAGTTTGGGGTCGAGCCGGTCGCGTAGCGCATCCCCCAGTAGATTGAACGATAGCACCGCTGTTGCCAGGAACAGCCCCGGAAAGAGGATGATCCACGGCGCGCGAATGATGTACGTTCTCCCCTCATTCATCATCCCACCCCAACTGGCTATGTACGGTGGAATCCCAACGCCAAGGAAGTTCAGCGCCGCTACCTCCATGATGGAGAAGGCAAAGGTGAATGTCGCTTGCACGATAACCGGCGAGAGAAGATTGATCGCTATGTGCCGCACAAGGATGCGGAACGATTGCATCCCCAACGCGCGTGCCGCCTCGACGTATGTGTTCTCCCGCAGAGATAGGGTCGAGCTGTAAACAACGCGCACCATTCGTGGGGCCCACACTATCCCCACGGCGATTATCACGTTGAGTACCCCCGGTTTGCCGAATATCGCCATCAACGCCAATGCAAGGATGATCGCGGGGAATGCCATCATTGCGTCAACGACGCGCATCACGACCATGCCGAAACGATCGTAGAAGCCGCACAGCATGCCGATCGGGAGTCCAAAGAGGAGGGCAAATCCCGATATCGATAGACCCAGGAGCAGTGTGATTCGTGTCCCAGAGAGCGCACGACTGAGGATATCACGACCGAAGTTGTCCGTCCCCAGCAGATGACTGGAATTGGGCGCCTGAAGACGATCTGCCAGGTTCAGCGCGTTCGCGCCGTACGGCGCGATAAATGGTCCGCAAGCAGTGACGAATAGCAACGCCACCAGGATCACCACAGCCGCCAGTGTTGTCTTGCGCTTGGTCATGAACTTCAGCGCATCATCGAAGAGCCTTTTGGTGAAGGTTGGCTCATTGATCTGCGCTTCTGGCTTACGATCGGTAATCGACAATTCCTCTCCTTATCCTCAGTGATAGCGAATACGCGGATCGAGTGAAGCGTATGTTAGGTCCGTGGCGAAATTAACCAGCACGTATATGACTGCCACTACCATCATGATCCCCTGAATGACGGGATAGTCACGCTTCAACACGGACTGCACAATCAGGCTCCCCACGCCCGGGAGAGCAAACACGTTCTCCGTTACAACCGCTCCGGAGACCAACGACGCAAATGTAAATGAGATCACCGTAATGATCGGAATGGATGCATTTCGTAGAGCATGCTTGATAATAACCACGCGTTCGGCAAGGCCCTTGGCCCTAGCAGTGGTAATATAGTCAGCACGAAGTACGTCGAGCATGCTCGAACGGGCAGTGCGCGCCACGAGGGCAGCGTTCACGAACCCAAGCGATAGCGCGGGGAGGATAAGATTCTTCAGGTTGGCCAGGTTCCCGGTCTGCAGCACAGACGTAAACCCGGAACTTGGAAGGAGATGCCAGTTCCCGGCGACGACCACCATCAGCATTAGTCCCAACCAGAAGCTCGGAATCGATGCACCGGCAAGGGCAACAAGGAGCAAAGCGTTATCCGTCAAACTGTTCTGCTTGAGGGAAGATATCACGCCCGCGGGGATGCCCACACCAACGACCACGAGCAACGCCATTATTCCCAAGAAGGTGCTCGTCTCGGCACGCTGGCCTATTATCTGCAATACCGGCCGTTGATAGAACAGGGACTGTCCCAGGTCCCCATGCAGAAAGTTGACGAAGTAGCGATAGAACTGGACTAACATCGGCTGATCAAGGCCCCAACTCACGCGAAGCTGTTGTATCTGTTGAGGCGTAGCGTTCGATCCGAGCATAACTGCCGCGGGGTCTCCAGGAATAAGCTGCATTAGAATAAATGTGATAGCTACTACTAAAAGCGTGCTTATCAAAATGCCTAACCCGCGCCGCATGACGAATGCTAGCATTCTACCTTTCGCCCTCCATACTCAGATTCTCACGACTCCGCTTCATTGCCAGGTTGCTTCCTCCTCAAATGGATCGATTGGATTCTCCACGTCCTTCAGTCAATAATCTCCCCGGCCGCGCAAGCGACCGAGGGGACACAATTCATAGGTGTGGCTACTTCCAGGAATTCCAGAAGTAAGGCGACAGCATTGGTGGATTGGCCTCTGTGCCATATCCACCACCAATCTCGGCGCGGATCAGATGGAGCTGGAACGCGTCTCCAAACTTGATCGCCGGGATCTGCTGGTACCACAGATCCATGATCTGCTGCCACTTGGCGTAACGCGCATCAAAGTCTGTGATCTTGTTGAGCTCACCGCACAGCGTCTGGATCTCGGACGTGTCCCACCAACCCGCGTAGCTCGGGTTAAGCATCAACACGAGCGACGGGTCCGGAGTCGTGCTGTAGAAGGAGAATGCGATCTCCCAGGGTGGGTTATCCGGATCATCCTTGCTGTTGCGCACGGAGAAGAACGTTGCCTTGTCATAGACCTGTAAGTCTACGGTAAATCCGGCGTTCTTCAGTTCATCAGTCATAACGAGTGCCTGGTTGTACTGAGAGGTCATGTCCTGCGCAACAATAATCCTGATCGGTTCGTTGTTGTAGCCGGCATCGAGCGCCATCTCCCAGGCCTTGGCGGGGTCGTTGGCGTTGTAAAGCCCTTGACCAGCGTTATCCGTGTACCATCTGATTCCCGGGGCAAAGTAGCTTGCATTCAGGCTCCAGAAGGTAGTATCCCCATATCCGGCGAGCATGATGGCGTTGAAGTCGAGTGCGGTGATGATCGCCTGCTTCAGCTTGTAGTTGTCCGCAATCAGGCTGTTCCTGTTGTTGATCAGCGCGATCGGGTAGATCGGAGGGTGATCGGTGATAATCGGAACGATGTTCGCATCCCCTTCCACGTTTGCAAGCAGGTCGTTGGGGATGTTGGCCACATAGTCATACGTCCCGGACTGGATCCCAATAAGCCGCGCATTATCTTCAGAAACGAAGAAGAACTGCAGCTTGTCAAAGTAGGCAACCTTCTCTCCGGCAAAACCGCTCGCCGCAGTCGGAGAGCTGGAATAACCAGCGAAACGTTCAAGCAGAATGTAGTCTCCTGCCTTCCATTCAGCAAACTTGTATGGCCCGGTACCGATGACATCCTCAGGAGCAAGCGGCTGATCGCCAGCGTTTCCGATGATCTCCTTCGGATAGATGCTTGGCCCGCCGTAGATGTTCGCAAGGTACGTGGTCATGGGGGCAAACGCTTCATCGAGAGTGAGTTGCACCGTGTAGTCATCGAGTGCGACAAGGTCGGTAACGTGTGACCACAGTGCCTTTGACGTCAATCCATACTCGCCCCACCTGGTAAGGGAAGCAACGACGTCTTCGGCCTTCATCTCTTTTCCGTTGTGGAACAAGACTCCGCGCCTGAGGTTGAACTTGGCAACGGTTCCTGCCTCGTTCAGGCTCCAACTGAGAGCTAACATGGGCTGCGGCGTATACGAACCATCAAACGCAAACAGCCCTTCCAAGATGTGCCGCGCAGGTATGCTTGCGGCAACACCGGTGTCCATCTGCATATCAAGCTTTCCCGGTTCCGACGCAAGAGCACAACGAAGCGTTCCGCCGTACTGTGGACCATCATCGGCAACAGAAACCAAAGTGGTTCCGAGAATGAGCAATAACGAGATTACGAGAATACTCCCTGCGGTCAATCTGCAATTCATGAGTGCCTCCTTTTTTTGTGTGCTTTGCGCCCATTTTTACTGGTTTCTCTTGTCTCACCCCCCGTTATGTAAGGTAACGCAAAGCCATCTCTGGTATTACAGTATAGAAATCATGCCTCCCAAATCTCCATCATCCTACGCCAGTGCTCATCCACTTTTTCCGCCGCGACTAGAGGGTTCCCCTGCGCAATAGCATCGAGAATTTCACAGTGAACGCCGACGACTTGTTCCAGGTCAGCTACATTCTTAAGGTAGTAGTGGTGCGTAAACTCCCGATACAGCTTCTGGTCCATCGTGTCTACCAGTGGAATAATCGCTTCGGTGATCAGGTGGCTATGCGCAGCATCCACCAAGCCACTGTGGAACGCCTTGTCGGCTTCGAAGTACGGCGCGAAGTCTCCTTTCTGCGCTTCTTCCCGCATCTTGACAAGGATGTCTCTGAGAGCCTCTATCTCCTCGGGTGAGTGCTGGCTGGCAACGTACGCCGCGACCGGGGGCTCAAGGACGGATCTGGCCTCCATTACTTCCAAGCACCCGGCCTCGCTCTCGATAAGGTGCGGCGCGTCCTGTTCCTCATCAGAGGAAGGCACCTTTATAACGTAATTGCCACTTCCCGGACGTGCGGTGATCAGCCCAACCGCCTGCAGCGCAGAGAGAGCCTCCCTGATCGACGGGCGGCTCACTCCCATCTGCTCGCCCAGCTCGGATTCGGACGGCAGCTTACTCCCCACAGGGAACATCCCGCCCTTGATCGCGGAAATGAGCTGCTGCGCCGCGATTGCAGAGACCTTGCGCGGCCGCACCTTCTCAAAGGGCATCGAGCTTTTTCTTTTCGCTTGATCTGTCATCTTGCCAAGTTGTATGATAGCATTACGAGTGACCATTGGCAAGCGCCCTTGCTTTGATTCTTCGAGCCTGGAAAAGCTTCACTTGGTTGGTAACAAAGAGTTGACTGCAAAGCCTTTAGCGGCGCAAGAGTTCGAGCGGTCAAACCCAAGCGTGAATGCAACCGCAAATCTTTGTGTCTCGCCACTTCGTGTTCTTCGTGCCCTTCGTGATGAGGTATAGCGTATCTTTCGGAGCAGACCTCTCATCGCCGGCGTTCTGCGGCTGGTCCGTCAGCCTCATGATGCAGCGGCGTTCACGAAAGCTACTTCGTTGTCTGTTCGCTTACCCCGGCCATCATCAGGCCGATCTGACCGACGTCGACGTTTTCTCGCTCGACAATGCCCATGATCCGCCCTTCGTACATCACAGCGATGCGATCTGCGAGATTCAGGATCTCATCCAGATCCTCAGAAATGAGGAGGGTCGCGGTCCCTGCCGTTCGCTGCTCGATCAAGCGGCGATGGACGTACTCGGTTGCGCTAACGTCCAAGCCGCGCGTTGGTTGAGCGGCAACGAGAACCCTTGGGTTACGCGATAACTCCCGCGCGAGGATCAGCTTCTGGATGTTCCCTCCTGACAGGCTCTTGAGTGGCGTGTGCCGCGACGGGGTTCTTATGTCGAAGGCCTTTATCAGTCTATCGCTCTCCGCAGCGATCTTCCTGAAGTTCATGAATACTCCCCGAGCGTAGGGAGGACGATGGTGGTCCTTGAGGATCAGGTTCTCTTCCACGGTAAAGTCACGCACGGTCCCGTCTACCATCCGCTCCTCTGGGATGTAAGACAGTCCATGATCTAGCAGCTTCCCCGGCAGCGCCCCCGTGACATCCTCCCCGTCGAAAAGGACCTGTCCACCTGTTGCACGACGCATGCCCGCAATCACCTCGGCCAGTTCCTTCTGCCCGTTCCCCGAAACGCCGGCCAAGCCGAGGATCTCGCTTCCGCGCACCTCTAGGTCTACTCCACGTAGCGCAGGCAGCCCCGAGTCGCCGCTAGCGCTCAATCCATGCACAGCAAGACGTACATCACCGTAGGTCACCTCTGGGTGTTCCACCTGCATGATGACCTCCCGACCGACCATCAAGCGCGCTAGCCCCTCCTTGGTCGATTCGGCAGTGGACACGGTCTTAACCACGTGGCCATTACGCAGGACTGTCACCCTGTCGCTCAGAGAGAGAACCTCGTGTAGCTTGTGGCTGATGAAGACGATCGAGTGCCCCTCCTCCACCATCCGGTGCAAAGTGAGGAAGAGCTCGTTCACCTCTTGTGGCGTAAGGACGGCCGTCGGCTCATCGAGGATGAGAAGCGAGGCACCGCGGTAGAGGATCTTCAGTATCTCCACCCGCTGCTGCTCGCCGACCGAGAGTTGCCATACCTTTGCCCAAGGATCGACCTGTAACCCGTACACCTCTGCCAGCTCCTCGATCCGCCGTGAAACGATACTAAGGTCGAGGACAAATCGCCGTGATGAACGAAGGCCCAATGCTACATTCTCGGCCACGGTAAACGGTGGAACGAGCATGAAGTGTTGATGCACCATCCCAATTCCACGCTCGATCGCATCAACAGGCGACCTGAAACGTAACACCTCACCGTTCACGCGGATCGTGCCGGCATCTGGAGAATACATCCCGTACAGGATCTTCATCAGCGTACTCTTCCCGGCTCCATTCTCACCGAGGAGGGCATGGATTTCACCGGAGTGCACATCAAAATCGATGTGGTCATTGGCTAATACACCTGGGAACCGTTTCACGATTCCTTCGGCAACGAGGGACTTAACCGGCACTGATGCTGACTGCTGTTTTCTATTCATGTTCACCGTGTCGGGGCGCGTTTTGCACGCGCCCCGACAAATAGCAATTAATGGATTTCACCCAGGTTTAGATCTATCTTGCCTTCGATGATGTCGTTGATCGTTTGGCCTACTATGGCCTGGTCATTCACGGTGATCTTAAGTCCACCGTTGGCCAGGGTCAGCGCGTACGCCTTCCCTCCTAGCGTCCCCTCTTTGATCAGGTCGATCATTGACTTCAGAACAACTGTCCAATCGTAGATCTGATTTCCAACCACGATCTCCGGCGCAAGCGATGTCTGATCAGCTTGGGTGCCAAACCATAGAACGCCCTTCTGGCGGGCAACCCCAATCGCACCCACGACCATCTGCGCAGTACCCGTAAGGACATCAGCGCCAGCGTTAATATGCGTCTGAGCCGCCTCGGAGGCAAGCGCTACGTCACTAAACGATCCGATCCAGGTAACATTCACCACAGCGTCGGAGTTAGTAGCCATGACGCCAGCCTTGAATCCTTCTACATAGAGCTTGGCATCGCCAGTTTCGATCGGGCCGATCACTCCCATAATTCCTGTCTGGGAAAGCCTCGCGGCCAAGACCCCATTTACGTACCCGCCTTGCTCAGAGCGTGCTTCATAAGCAAAGACGTTATTGATTCCCTGGTCGACAAACGTGTCCACCGTCGTTCCCCAAGCAAAACTAGTGTGGGGAAAGTCAGGGGCAATCTCCATGAGTGAGCTGCCATATTGTGATCCGTGGGCGATGATCAGGTCGTATCCCTGGCTCGCATAGTCGCGAATTGCCGCCGCTGCATCGGAAACAACATACATATTATCCGAATAGACAAACTGGAAATTGTCCTCACCCATTTCGTTTTGGATCGCCACCAGCGTATCGTACATGCTCTGACTGAATGCCATATCATTGATAGAACTCGGCATGATCACCGCAACTCGGAACGGAGCTGCCAACGCTCCTACTCCAACCAGGAACACCAGAATACTAACCAGAAACACCACTAACAATGACCGTTGATGATTCATCTTTCTCCTCCTTAGTTTGTATGTTTCAATCGTCTCCCGCGCCCGCTTGTTCTGGTATTACATCACCTCCCACTAGCTCTCCCCGCGTTCAAAGGGGACATTCAGTGCAGCAGGGGCATGTACCCGCCGCTTGGCCATCGCAGCCAGCACTAGTATGGTGATGACGTACGGCATCATCAGCGCAAAGTCAGATGGGATGTTTATCCCACGCACCTGAACCCACAACTGCAACGCATTTACCATGCTGAACAGCAACGCACCGATGAGCAGTCCGCGAGGACGCCACCCGCCAAAGTAGACTAGCGCAACTGCTATGAACCCCATACCGTTAGTAAGATTCTGTTGAAACACATTCAGTAGAGCTATCGATAGAGAAGCACCGGCAACCCCGGACAGCAATCCTCCCAAGATAACAGTGCCGTACCTCATACGGTTGACATTTATCCCCAGTGAATCGGCTGCTTGTGGGTTCTGGCCAACCGCACGCAACCTGAGTCCAAATGGGGTCTTGTTGAGAACAAACCAAGCCAACGGGACAAGAGCAAACGCAATATAGACTAGCAGATTGTGCTGAAAGAAGATCTGTCCCAGCACGGGAATGCGTGACAGTCCGGGGATGTGCAAGGCGGGAAAACCATTCACTGTCTGCACCGCTCCCAAGGTCTTCTTGAACAGAAGCTCACTCATGCCCAATCCGAACAGATAGAGACCGATACCACTTATCCCTTGCTCTGCTTTCATCGTAACACTGATGAACGCCATTAAGAGACCTAGCAGCGCCCCTGTTACCATAGCAGCCATGAGACCGAGGGCGAGATTTCCTGTCTTGACAACAGTGAAGAAGGCGGCGTATGCACCCATTAACATGATCCCATCCACTCCCAGGTTGAGCACACCACTCAGCTGTCCGAATGTCTCCCCGATCGACGCGTAGAGATACGGTGTGGCTAGGCGAATACCCGAGCTAAGTATCCCAATCAAGATAGAACCGATCATTCGTCTTTCACCTTCGATGCCATCTTCACTGCCTTGGGTTCTCTGTCAATCCTACGTGCCTGCCGACGGCGAATGATTTCACTTCCCACGACAAGAAGTACGATCAATCCGTTCAGCGCCCCAAACAATGCCGATGGGATCTGCACGACTCGCTGCATCTTGTTCGCCCCAGTCAGCAGTGCTCCCAGGAGGAATGACGCGGGGATCGTCCCAATTGGATGCAGCTGCCCGAACAGCGCAGCGACGATCCCGTTGAACCCAGCACTGCCGGTGAAGCCGAACGCTGACCCATCGGTGAACATGCGGTGGTGCAGTCCCAATACTTCCACCGCGCCTCCCAGACCGGCGAGGGCACCAGCTAGCAAGAGGGATAAGACCATGTACCCTTTAACATTGATACCCGCACCTAGAGCAGCACGCATGTTTTTCCCCACGGTGCGAATGCGAAACCCGATCGTCGTTCGCCAGAGAAGAATGTACACAGCCACCGCCAGGACAACCGCTATCGCCGCCCCCAAATGAAGGCGCGTAGGGATCAACCGTGGAAGATCGGCTGCCCGCGGCAGTCGCGCTGTCTGGGGAATAAACGATCCAAGCTTAGCCTGTAAGGGATCCATCATTGGCCCACGCAATAAGTAATTCATACCGAAGACAGCGATATAGTTGAGCATAATTGTACTCAGGATCTCATTCACGTGAAACTGCGCCTTTAGAAATCCCGCAAGACCACCCCATATTCCTCCTGCCAACATCCCAGCAAAGAGAGAGACTAAGATGATCAACCATCCGGGCAAAGTGGGGACGGCAAGAGCAACCGCCGTGGCGGCGACCGCTCCGGCCACGAGCTGCCCTTCCCCGCCAATGTTCAACACACCACCGCGAAACGCGATGCAAATTCCTAGGCCGACGAAAAGAAGAGGGGTTGCCTTTACGATTGTATCAGCAAGGGCGTTCGTACTTCCAAATGCACCGACAAAGAGTGCTTCATAAGCAATCCATGGGTTCGTTCCGAGGGCAATGAGCATTATTGCCCCAACGAGGAGGGCTAGGAGAACAGCAAGTATCGGAGTAAAGCGTGGTAGCAGGTCCCACAGTTTACGCTGGTTCATCCCCCTCCTTGGCAAGCTAGCGCGAAGAAACAGCTATCTGCATCCGCTCCCAGTGTTCGCGCATTTTCTGCGTGGCAAGCTCACCGTCTTGGTCAACGATTGCCTGAATGAGTTCGTCGTGCAGGGCTGCCACATCTTCCAATCCGAGCTTGTTCTTGAAGTAGTAATCCTGCGTAAACTCACGGTATAGCTTCTGTTCCATCGTATTGATAAGCGGGATAAGAGCACCCGCTACAAGGGTATTATGAGACGCAGCAACGATCGCCAGATGAATCTCCTTGTCCATGGCGAAGTACGGGTCGAAGTCCCCTTTCTTCGCCAAGTGTCCTAGTTTCTCGTGTAGCGAGCGAAGATCCTCAACATCATTCACCGTCCGCTTTTTGGCCGCCAAGCCCGCCACAGGCGGCTCGAACAGGCCGCGCGCCTCCATAATTTCAATGCAGCTCGACTCGTTCTCTAATACGAGAACGGCCTCTCTGGCAATGGTATCAATGAGAGATGTACCGTTGCGCACGTAGTTCCCGCTTCCCGGCTTCGATTCAATCAAACCGACAGCAGTGAGAGCAGAGAGCGCCTCCCGAATCGTTGGGCGGCTCACCCCCATGTGCTCAGCAAGCTCAAACTCCGATGGTAACTTGCTCCCGACGGGGAAGCTCCCGTCCTTTATCGTCTCTATGATCTGCTCAGCGACGATTGTTGCGACCTTCTTCGGTCGTACCTTGTGAAACTGCACACAAACCACCCTCTATTGGCTAGGTTGCTATTCAGCCTAGCAACCATCATAGCGATGTGACATGTGTGTGTCAATACGAAGACTGGCTCGTAATTGCTCCCAATCAATCGAGAGAGAGCGGCACGATCTTGTGATTGAGTACGTCGATCAACCCACGATCGGTGAGACCGAGGGTGGGTACTGTTGGCAACGAGACGAAGGAGAGAGCCATGAATGGTGCATCGAGTAAGCAGCCGAGAACATGAGCAGCGTTCCTGACTTCGGCAAGGTTTCGATCGACAACTTCGGTCTCTTCCTCGCTCATCAAGCCACAGAGTGGCAGCGGAAGGATCGCTTGCACCTTTCCATCACACGTAGCAATAAATCCTCCCTGTGCCTCAACGAGTGCTTCGGCAGCTACTCGCATGTCGCGCCTATCAACGCCGACAATAACAATATTATGGTGGTCGTGCGAAACGCTTCCGGCAATCGCTCCGTGCCTCAGATCGAAGCCGTGGATCAAGCCGCGTCCGATGTTCCCATTTTTACCGTAGCGCTCCACGCAGAACATCGGGAGCACATCATGCTCCACATGTTCATCAGGCTGCTATAAATTCTCCCCAACCGGCATTTCCTTGAAACTTGTCATCTGTGTAGACGACCCTGCCGCGGGAGATCGTCGTATCCACCGCTCCACGGACGGCCATCCCCTCGTACGGGGAGAAGTCGATATTCATGTGCAGATCCTTGGCGTGGATCGTCCATTCTTCATCTGGATCGAAGATGACGATGTCGGCGTCTGACCCAATTCTAAGAGTCCCCTTGCGTGGGTAAAGACCGTTCACTCGCGCCGGCCCTTCACTCAACAGGCGAGGAAGATCTGTCAATGCTAGTCGTCCCTTGGCTACACCCTTGGAATACAGGAGAGGAAGGAGAGTCTCCACCCCAGGGAGGCCATACGGAAGATCGAGGAACGATCCTTTCCACGTCTTCTGCTCCCGCGTAAACGGGCAATGATCGGTGGCTACGAGATCGAGCGTCCCTTCACGCAGGGATTTCCACAGCGCATCCTGATCACTCTTAGTGCGCAATGCCGGGCTTGCCGAGTAGAGGTGCGCATCCTCGCGCTCGTACGCGTCTTTGGTCAGGAATAGGTACTGGGGGCACGTCTCAGCGGTAAGATGCACGCCGCGCGACTTGGCCCGTTTAACCACCGCCTGGCCAAGATCAGAGCTGACATGAACAATATGGACCCTGGCTCCGGTGACACCCGCATAGTAGGCAACCTGCTCAATCGCCGCCCCCTCGCACTCCGGGGGGCGAGTACGGGCAAGGCTCATCATCTCTTCCCGTTCGTCATCCGTCAATTTATTGACTAGAGAAGTGATCAGATCATCATCTTCACAGTGGACCAATGCTGTTGCACCAAGCTTGGCGATGACGCGAAACGCATGGTAGAGGACTCCACTATCCGATCTGCGACCAGAGCTTCCATACGCGGTGTAGAACTTGAACGTCCTCACGCCAAGTGAAACTGCATCGCGAAATTCTGCCTCCTGACCTGGCTTCCAGCCGATTACTTCTCCATGGAAGGCGTAATCGATCACCGCATCCTTGGCTACTTGTTGCCGCTTCTCGATATCCTCGGGGATCGTCGTCTCAGCGCTTCCTACTGTGAAATCGACGATCGTCGTTACTCCTCCACAGGCGGCAGCGCGCGTGCCGGTAAAAAAGTCATCGCTAGACCGTGTACCAGCAACGGGAAGCGCCATGTGTGTGTGAGCGTCGATCACTCCTGGGAGGACCAGTTTGCCGGAAGCATTGATCTCACTTCGTCCCGAAAGATCGAGCCCCACGGCAGCAATCTTCTCACCAACCACGCCGAGATCGCTCTCCAGCGTCCCGTTGGAAGTAACGAGTGTTCCGTTCTTGATCACCAGATCATACAGCTCATTCCCGTCCCTCATCATCCTCCTCTACGCACTTCTTTTCCGCGCAAGAGATCCGAGTATTTCCGCGATCCAAGCCCTCGAAATCGTCACACAAGTATACACGGAAGAGCGTAGGTTAAGGACGAGCTTGCTATTTGGCCAAGTTGTATGATAGCATTACAAGTATCGGCCAAGGTGATCGCCGATACGGCCACCAGTCGAAACTTGGTAAGATCAAGCTTAGGGAGGAGAAGTATGATCGATCTGACAGTCAACGAGAAGCAGCTTGAACGCACCGCACAACGCGCGAGGGAACGGGGAATCATCGCCCCCACGTTCGCCCAGATGAAGGATCCAAACAAAATCCCACAGAAAATCAAGGACGACTTGAAGGATGTGGGTCTGTGGGACCTGCACCCGCTGAACCTGTTCCGCATCACGTGGAAGAACGAGCCGGTGAAGCACGGCGGTGGGTTCGACGGGGTGAACTACGTGGAAATCCCACCGGAGATCACTGGGGTAAAGGCGCGCATTATCGCCCTCGTGGGCAAGTGGTTTCCCACCGGAGCGCACAAGGTGGGGGCAACCTACGGCTGCCTCGCCCCGCGTTTGGTCACCGGGCAGTTCGACCCCACGTTCCACAAAGCGGTATGGCCGTCCACGGGAAATTACTGCCGCGGTGGAGCGTACAACTCCAACCTGCTCGCCTGCGAATCGATCGCTATCCTCCCCGAGGAGATGTCTCAGGAACGCTTCCAGTGGCTATCCAAGGTCGCCGGCGAAGTCATCGCTACCCCCGGTTGCGAATCGAACGTTTGGGAGATCTTCCAGAAGTGCATCGAGCTTCAAAACACACGCGATAACATCATGATCTTCAACCAATTCGACGAGTTTGGGAACCACCTGTGGCACTACGAGGTCACCGGACATGCCATGGAGGAGGTCCTGCAGCAGGAATTGGGAGACAGTGGCCGCTACGCCGGCGTCGTCCTCACATCCGGCTCGGCCGGGACGATGGGCTGTGGGGACTACCTGAAGGAACTACATCCAGCAAGCAAGCTGGTCGTGTCCGAGGCACTACAGTGCCCGACGCTTCTTGAGAACGGGTTCGGTGGCCACCGCATCGAGGGAATCGGCGACAAACACGTCCCGTGGATTCACAACGCCCGCAACACGGACATGGTCACCGGAATCGACGATGAAGATTGCATGAGCCTCATCCGGCTGTTCAACGAACCCGCTGGCCAAAAGTTTCTGGCAAACCAAGGCGTGGGAGAGAAGTTCATTGAGCAGCTCCCTCTTATGGGTATATCCAGTGTGGCCAACGTCCTCTCGGCGATCAAGTTCGCCAAGTACTACGAACTGACGGAGAAGGACGTCATACTAACCGTGTTCACCGACTCGATGGAGCTCTACCAGACACGCCTCGCCGAGCTAACGGAGGAGCGCGGGCCGTACAACGAGATGCAGGCGGCAATCGACTACAACCTGCACCTGCAGGGGATCAAGACCGACCACACCCTCGAACTGCGCCACCAGGACCGCAAGCGGATCCACAACCTGAAGTACTACACGTGGATCGAGCAGATGGGTAAATCCGTCAATGAGCTGGACGCACAGTGGTACGACTATCCTGGCTACTGGGACCGCATCCATCAGATGGTCGAGCCGATCGACAAGCTAATCGAGGCATTCAATCAGCGCGTCGGTCTGCTATAAGGAGTCCGCTAAGCGTTAAGGTTGATGATCCAGGAACGCCCCTCTTTCGTGAGGGGCGTTTTCTTGTTGCGCTACCCGTTGGCGGCTAAGCTGAGGGCGACATGTACGAAACAGACAACACGCTCACTAGGATCATCGCAACCATCACCACGCAACACGAGCAGTACAAGCGCAGGTGCATCATCATCCACGGCCAGATCGGTGCGGGGAAGACGCACCTGGCACAGGACCTTGCAGCAGCACTGGATAAGAACAAGATCAGAGTCGGCGGGATCATCAGCCCTCGGATCCTCGACAGCGTCGAGACGATCGGCTACCGCGTACGCGATATCGAGACTGGCGAAGAGCGGTCACTGGCTGCCCTGAATCCTCCGGGGATTAGAATTGGCAAGTTCTACCTATCGGAGGACGGATTGTTCTTTGCACGCGCCGCAATCGAGCACGCAGCTACCACAGCGCAAGTTGTTTTCCTCGATGAGGTCGGTCGCCTCGAACTCGCGGGTCAAGGACATGCTCCTGCATTATGGGCGCTCCTGCGGTCAGAGGCAATCCCCGTTCTCTTTGTACGAACGACATTTGTGGAGCACATCATCGAGAGATTCGGGATAGTCGATCACGCATCGTTTCCGGTCGGTTGATCGTGTGTGGTAAGATAGATCTGGGAGTGATCGATATGCAGTGGCTCAGTTTGGCAATAGGGATCATCATCGGCATTGTCGTAGGGTTTCTCGTGGCGCAACTGCGCGCCAGCGAGCGCATCTCCTCGCTGCAGGGACAACTCACTAGCAAAGAACAAGAGATCATCACCCTGAACGAGTTAAGCATCGAAAAAGCACAGTGGATAGAGACCGCGGAGAAGCAGCTTCGAGAGGCATTCGATTCCCTGGCCGGGAAGGCTCTGGAGACAAACTCCGATCGTTTCCTCAAGCACGCCCACGAGCAACTAGACGCCCTACTCACGCGTGTACGCGGAGACTGGGGAACGCACAAGGAACAGCTCAAGAACCTAGTTGAGCCGCTGGAGAAGACGCTAGAGAAGATGGACGTGCAAGTGCGGGCCCTCGAAGAGAAACGCGCCGGAGCGTACAAGAGCCTGGAGAAACACCTGCAGCAACTAGGACAGGATCAGACACAACTGCGAGACACAACCGTTAAGCTGGAGCAGGCACTCAAGTCATCGACCGTACGCGGACGCTGGGGGGAGCTGCAGCTGCGGCGGGTGATGGAGCTGGCAGGAATGAGCGATCACATTGACTTTGATGAACAGGTAACAACAGATGAGGGACGTCCCGATGTAATCGTGCACCTGCCCAATAACGGATTCTTGCCAGTGGACGCGAAGGCACCGATGAAGTCATACTTCGACGCGCTCAACGCTGAGGGGAATGCGCAGCAGAAGCTGCTCGTCGCCCACGCGCAGGCGATGAAGAGCCGCATCCAGGACCTATCGCGCAAGGCCTACTGGAACCAATTCGAGCGCACACCGGAGATGGTGGTGATGTTCATCCCCAGCGAGTCCAGCCTCTCCGCCGCGTTCTCACAAGATCCGAGCCTCCTTGAATTTGCCATCGAGCACCATGTCTTCATTGCCAGCCCTGTCCTTCTCCTTGCTTTGTTGCGCTCCGTCGCCTACGGCTGGCAGCAACAGCAGATCACGGAGAATGCTCGCGAGATTGCGCAGCAGGGAAAGGAACTGTACGAGCGCATCCTCCGCTTTCTTGACCTGTTTCAGAAAACGGGCAAGGGGCTCGGCCAAGCAATCGACGCCCACAACAAGGCGGTCGCATCGTTGGAGAGCCGCCTTTTGCCGTCGGCGCGCAGGTTCAAGGATCTGAATGCGGCGAGCAAAGATCTGCCTGAGATCTCACCGCTCGACAAGACCCCGCGCCTGCTCGCGTTCTCGGAGGATGAGCCCGAAAAGTGAGGCCAAAGCTGCCGAGAAATGCCTTCTGCTCTCGCTTATTCCCAGTCTAGCGTTTCCTTTGGCGTTCTCTATGCCTGCCCGCGTCCACTAGGTGCATGCTTCCTTGTGGCGGTGGATCTCGCGCCCGACGTTGCTCTGTACGCGCTACCGTCGTAGCCCTATAGGCAGCCTCAAACGTTGAGGTAATAAGCTTGTGTGACGAGGTGCGCTTCAACGTGGCAGACGAGCTGCCGCGCTACAGAAGCAAGGATTTCAGCAAGATCATGCACGAGGATGCTCTGCTCTTGCTCATCACTCATGACCCATCACTGATCACTGCCCCTCAAATCGGAAAAGGGAGCTAGATTCAGCCCCCTTTTCGCTACTACCAGTTGGTAGAAAGGCGGTTTACTGATAGCCAAATGAATGTAAACGTTACCCGCAGACCTGCTGGCCGTCACGATCACCTGACCTTGCGACATGAGTCACCTCATGCATGGAAGCCCCAAGCGATACTCAACGATCCGCAGCACGGTCTTCCCAATTCCCTGCGGCCTTGCTAAAATGGAACAGACTTGTCCCGGGAGAACAGATGAGGAACCTCAGTACTATCCTTCGCTATTTTGGAATCATACTCATCGCCTTTGCCTTCCTGCAGGCCCTGCCACTTGTTATCAGTACGATATACGCAGAGACAGTCACCTTTCCAGTGCGCATCTACGCTATCCCCGCAGCGGTTGCAGCTTTTCTAGGTCTGCTTCTGGTGAGCTTGTTCAAGCCCTCTCCCTTAAACGAGGGGATGGCGATGGCGATCGGGGCGTTGGGTTGGTTCGGGCTGTCGTTGATCGGCGCCGTTCCATATTGGCTAGCGCTCAAGATCACGTACCTGGACGCGTTCTTCGAGACGGTGAGTGGATTTACAACAACGGGGACAACCTTGTTAATTGGACTGGACGGCCTTCCGCACAGCATCCTCTTCTGGCGTGCGCTCACAGAATGGATAGGGGGATTAGGGATCTTTACCCTTTTCCTCGTTATCGCACTGCGCAGCGGTATCTCACACAACCTGCTGCAGAGCGAATCGCACAAGGCAACTACGAAACGCTTCTCCCCGGGGATGTTCAACTCGCTGCGCATACTGTGGGCGATGTACATCACGCTCACAATCCTCTGTGGTCTCGCTCTGTGGATCGAGGGACTATCGCCATTCGACGCCATTGTCCACGCGCTGACTACGATCTCCACCGGCGGATTCTCCTCGCACGATGCCAGCATCGCCTACTTCCACCAGAGTGGCTATCACTACGTGGCGATCGACTACACGCTGATCCTGTTCATGCTTCTCGGTGGAACGAGCTTCCTCGTGCATTGGAACCTCATCCGCCGCCGCTTCGGTGCTCTGCGCAAGAACATGGAGCTGCATCTGTGGGTGCTACTGATCGCCGGAGCGACACTGATCGTCGCATTCGGGGGAGGGACGATTGCTACGTTGAGCGAACGTATTCGTGCCTCGCTGTTTCAGGTAGTGTCGATCGCCTCAAGCACAGGGTTCGCTACCAAGGACATCGCGGGCAATTTCTTCGGCCCGGTTGCAAAGCAGGTTTTCCTGCTTCTGATGTTCATCGGCGGGTGCGTCGGCTCAACCGCAGGCGGAGTAAAGGTATGGCGTATCGGGGTTCTCGGAAAGCTACTGCGCCACCAGCTGCATCTCATCTCCCGCCCATCGAGTGAGGTAGTCCCGTTAGTGATCGATGGAGAAGTGATGCGCGAGCGCGAGGTCTTTCGTGTAGCGGCAATCTTCTTCGCCTGGGTGGCAATAGCTGCAGTAGGAAGCTTGATAACCGCGCTTCTGACCGGGTTTGGGCCATTAGAATCGTTCTCGGGGATGATCTCAGCGCTGGGCAACATCGGGCCGAGCTACATCGATCCAACGGCTTATGTTACCATGAACGCGGGACTCAAGGTATTCTACATCCTGGCGATGGTCGCGGGGAGGCTGGAGTTTCTTCCACTCCTTCTCATCTTCTCCCGCCGGGTGTGGCGCTAGGAGGAACTATGCGCGTAATTGTAGCTGGAGCAGGAATGGCTGGAAGGCGTCTGATTGCCAGGCTGGCCTCCGATCGTCATGACGTTGTCGCTATTGATCTCAGCCGTGACGTATGCGAGATGGTGAGTGCCAAGTTAGGCGTTGCTGCCATCTGCGGGAACGCGACCGATGTGGTAACGCTGGAGGAAGCAGAGATCAGTCGGACAGACGTGGCGGTAGGAATGATGCGCCAAAGCGCCGACAACCTGGCGTTCTGCCTGCTGGCAAAGAGCGCGGGCGCGAAACGCATCATTACCCGCATGGCTAACCCCAAGTATGTACACGCCTACAAACAGGCGGGCGTGACCACGGTGATCGACGTCGTTGGACTGTTCCTCGACCAGTTGGTCCTAGAAATCGAGCGGCCCGATATCTACGAGATTGCCAGGTTCGGTGCTGGAGCGGGGGCAATCATCAACGTCACCATCCCCGAGAAGTCGTCTGTCGTGGGAAAGACGATCAGAGACATCCGTAGTGACCGCCGCTATCCGCACAACTGCCTAATCGTCGGACTCACTCGTAGCGAGGGCGAGCGCCTCATCATCCCGCAGGAAGGCGAACTCATTCGCGCGGGCGACCAGCTCGTCCTCTCCACCCTGGCGGCAAACGCCAAAGGCGTCGCCCAGTTCTTCGAAACGCATAAGGGCATCTCCTCTCTCTTTGCCGGCAAGAAGAGTGGATCTACACCTCCTACTGCTACGCAGACACAGGTCGAGCTTGACACTGCTCTCGAAGGAGACGCGAAAGCAAACGACGATCCCGGCTAGTAATCGACTATTGGTTGGCGGTCGGCTGCTGCTTCTCGATCGTCACATCGGAGAAGATCAGGTGCAGAACGATCGAATATTGTGGGTCGTTGTTTGGATCAGGTACATCAGAGCGCAGCAAGAGCGTGAACTCCAGGCGTCCTGGGTCGGAGAAACCTGACTTATCACGCAGCAGCGGACTGTAGAGCAGACCACTCTGGCGGATCGAGCCGTCGCTCTGCCGGAGCGCGTCAGCCATGGACCAGTCACCGCGCAGAGCCTCGTAGCGCAGTTCTCCGTCGACGTACAGGTCAAACGTGCTCTTCCCGGTGAGCGTCGCGTGCGTCTGTGGAAGGCCCGAATCACCGCCTTCGATGTCCCCGTTGATATCAACCTGCTCCTCCACCTCCGACGAGTCGTCGATCCGAGACCTAATCCTTATTGTCCCTGTAAGCTCGCCGCTCGATGCAAGATGAAGCTGGTGGCTGGCATCTATAGTTGAGACGGAAGCATCGATCGATCCCGTGCCATCGGAGGCAATGCTCAAGGTCAGGGAGCCGGCAAGCGGCCGCACGCCTTGGCCATCGTAACAGAAGTTGTCGCCGTACCCGCCGATCACTCTTGGAGCCTCTACACGGATGGCCCAAACTGCATTGCTTCCAGGCCACTGATAGCTTGAATACACGAAGAAAATGCCCACCAGGGCCGCAACAACGCCGATAAGGATGAGTATTCGATAGCTCACTTTTCCTCCGCCACTTCCAAAGTCCGTTTCGTCTTGAAACTGTGCGTTGTACTTGGCTGGGAATCAACCCGACGGCAGTAATCAGTGATAAGTGACGAGTGATGAGAAGTACTAGCTCATTAAGCAAGCAAAGCGAGTCGGCTAGACACCTTCTCGAAGTCCTGTTCTTAGCATTTGGAGGCAAGTCCCGAGTCAGGATGATGCCCTTTCTTCTGTAGACACGGCCAACGGCACAGCTCGGAAACCCAACGTTAGCGGCTGACTGCCTGGGATGCGAACAGAGCTCCAACGCTACGCAAGAGCATTCTTTTGTCAGAGACGGAGAAGACACTGAGAATGCGTGAGGACAAAAGAAAACGGGGCTCCACGCCCCGACACTAAACAAGATACGATATTCCTCTGTGAAGTGTCAAGGGGTGAGTGCAAAACCGCGACACAACGACAACTTGCGCGTAAGGGGAAACCTTACTTAGCGTGCCCTAAAGCCTTCCTCGCACTCGCGATGACCTTGTTTATCATCTCTTCCAGATCGACGTCCTTGCAGCTGCAGCCGGCGGCTCGCACGTGCCCGCCTCCGCCGAACTCCAGGGCTATCTTGCTCACGTCGGCGTAGTTCTTCGATCTAAAGGAGATGTGCACGTCTCCTTCCGGCCACTCTATGAATAAGATCGCAATCTCCACGCTGTGCATCGATCTAATCTCGCCTACCAGCCCACCTGCATCATCTTCGGTGCACCCGGTGTGTCGCAACATCTCCATGGAGACGTACGACCACGCGAGCTTCCCGTCCTCTTCAATCTTTAGCTTGTCAAACATCTCAGATAACAGCTTAACCTCGTTCATCGTCCTGTGTTCGAGGACCGCTGAAGATATGCGTTGAATGCTGGCCCCAAGCTTCACAAGCTCCGCCGCGTAAGAGAAGACCTTGTAATCGGTGTTGGAGTACTTAAAGAAGCCGGTGTCGGTGGCGATCCCCAGCAGATTGATCTCCGCCAGTTGTGCGTCGTATTCCACAAGTTGCTTACCGATCTCGTAGATGATCACCGCGGCGGCAGCGTATGCGGAGTCGTAGAAGTCGATCTCACCGAATCCGACGTTTGTCTGATGGTGGTCCAGGGTGATGTCCGGTTGTTCTCCCTTGAGCAATTGTACGGCATCACCAATCCGCGATAGCTCGGACGAATCAACGGTGACCGCGGTGTCAAACTCATAATTCCTGAGATCATCGACATCCTTGATCATTGAGACGTCGGCTAGATCCTTATAGAACCAGGGAATCTCCCCTGCAATGCATCCCTCCGCAACCTTGCCCAGCTTGCGCAATATGAGCACCAGAGTGACGACGGAACTGATGGCGTCTCCGTCCGGTTTGATGTGCCCGATCACGAGCACGCGTTGCGCCTTTCTCAACCTCTCGATAACCGCATCCAGGCTCTTCTTCATGTCAAACGCTCACTCCCTTCTTAATCTCTCAATGTTCCTGTTTACAGATCGACTTCCCGGGGATCATTGGTAGATCGCACGATGCGCCACTCTTCCTTCTCCACATCAAAATCGGAGATCTTGTCGATGGGAAGCTTGAGGAACCTCCCCTTGCCTTCCACAGCCACCGTGCCATCTGAAAGCAAGATCTCTCCGCTACCCACAAAGGCCCTTTTGTTCTCGCCTGTGACACGCCCCAGAACTCGCAGCTCTGCATCAAGGGGAATGGGCTTACGAAAGCGAGTGTGAAACTCTAGAGTAACTCCCCACATGTCTTCCCCGTACTTGATCATCCCCGCCCGCCCGATCGTCTCGTCGAGAATGGCGCTAGCGATTCCACCGTGCATCCTTCCGGGATAGCTTTGGTGTTCCTCGCGAGGATGGAAGATGGCGAGCACATCGCCGTTCTCCAACTCGTAGAAGAACGCCTTCAATCCAAGCAAGTTTTTCATGCCACAGACAAGGCACATCCTGCTGTTTGGCTGTTTGCGTATGACGCGCTGGCTCATGGCCGACCTCCAGAACTGCAGCTGGATTATACGGCAAAACCACAGAGCGAGCAGATGAGGGAACACTGGAACAAGGAAGCTTGGCAAAACAAAATCGGGACTCATCGCCCCGACACTTAGTAAGATACGATATCGCAGTAGGTAGTGTCAAGGGGTCAAGAGATCGTCGCTGAAACGACGAAGGGAAACCCGCATTGATACACGCAAATCCGTCCTGCAAGTTGCTCGATCAGTGGCTCAACACTCGCTCGTAGATGGCCTCGTACTGTGGCACGATCTGTTCATAGCTGAAGCTCTCCACGGCACGTTCTCGCCCCGCTGCGGAAAAGGACTCCCAAAGATCGCAATCGGAGAGAAGCCGGACCGCGTCTGTTGCCATCTGGTCAACGTCACCCACCAACGCCGTGCTCGACCACCTCAGGAATTCCTCCGATATCGCTTGCTATAACAAGAACTCCGCTGGTCATCGCCTCCAAAGCAACCAAGCCGAAGCTCTCAGTCGCGCTCGGAAGGAGAAGAAGATCGACATCCTTGAGAATGGGCGCGACGCGGTCGACCACCCCGAGGAAGCTCACCTTATCCCGCACCCCCAGTTCTCTGGCCGACATCTCCGCTACCGGCGCCTCCGGACCGTCTCCTATCAGCAACAGACGCGCATCCAACTCCTCGCACACGCGGGCAAAGATTCGGATAACATCGCCGATTCGTTTCACCAGTCGGAAGTTCGATATGTGTATCAGCGTTGCCGGTTCCGTGTGGCACTTGCGTGGAATACATGGTGGAACCTCATTCTCGTATCGCCTCGGGTCGGTGAAGTTGTATACAACGTCTATCTGCCGCGTAATCCCAAATTGGGACCGCGTCTCACGCTCCAGAAAGTGAGACACTGCCGTCACCGCATCCGATTTCTCGATTGTCAGCGTCGTGACAGGCTTGAATGAAGCATTGTTCCCAACCAGGGTGATGTCTGTTCCGTGCAGAGTGGTGACCACCTGCAGATCCCGTTCCGATACGATCTGCTTGGCAAGGAGCGCGGCGGCGCCGAAGGGAATGGCATAATGCACATGTAGTATCTGCAAGTCCTTCATCCGCACCACCTCGGCCATTTTCGAGGCAAGCGCCAGGGTATAGGGGAAGTTCTTCAACAACGGATAGCGCTCTATCTCGACCTCGTGGAAACTCACGTGGGGAGAGAGTTCCCCCAACCGCTCGTCTGGACAGCCAAGGTCGAAGACATCCTACGAAAGGTGTCGAAATGCAAAGCCATATTGCAGACAGTACACTAGCGTGTGGCATGGCCAGACCACTACGAATTCAATTCGAGGGCGCTGTGTATCATGTCACGTCGCGTGGGAGTAATGCTGGGAACTCGTCGTTGCCCCGAGTTCCTTGAAGTTCTTGTAGAACTCTCTCTCTTGCCGCATCTTCCTCTCCGATGATGACAGAGCTTTGTTCCTTGAGGTTGTAGGGGATGTCGTTGAGCGCTTCGGATGGATCTGCCATGCCTATTGCCTTATGAGCAATCACTATCACCTGCTGATCGAAACGCCTGATGCGAATCTCTCGCGTGGCATGCGCCACCTGAATGGTGTGTATACACAGTCGTTCAACAGATCCCACAAGCGGTTGGGACATATCTTCCAAGGCCGGTTCAAGGCTATCCTCATCGAGAAGGAGGGTCAGCTGCTGGAGGTTGCCCGATACGTTGTTCTGAATCCTGTGCGCGCTCACATCGCTACACATCCACGGAAATGGATGTGGCGAGATTCCGGGGACACAATACTTTACTAGTTGGCGGGGCGCTTCCTCGTAGTGACGGATGCGGGTCAAACCTTCATTCATGACTAGCGAATGAGCTACGGGACGAGGCTGTCTGCACTAATACCTTGTATAGCTTGACACTGGGCAATGGCAACAGGATAATCGGGCATGAACTTCCAACGGCGATTAGATGGGTTGCAACAAGAGATGAGGGACAAAGAGATCGACTTGGTGTTGTACGGGTCGTGTCCGAATTATCAATACCTGACAGGAATCCAAGTGGATTGGCGGCTAGCGCCTGATCTCCAACCCGCTGGTAATCTGATCCTGATTCCCCAAGATGGAGAGCCTGTTCTGATCGTCTCAGGAAGCTACGCTTCCGACGGTTGCTCAATGAAGATCAGTTATTACTATGACCCGTCTGTCGGATATTTGGGAATGCTGAACGCCATTGTCAAAGGTCTGTCTATCGATGTGCGGAAGCTAGCGCTGGGATCCTATTTGCCAACTCCTGTGGTCACAGCAGCAATCGCAGCTACGAGAAGCCCGGAATTGTGTGATGCTTCGCACCTGATGGATCATTTGCGGGCGATCAAGGAGCCTGAAGAGGTTGAATGCCTCCGTGCGGTGGCTCAGTTGACGGACGATGTCATGATGAAGGTCGTCGGTGACATCAAAGACGGTGTTTCTCAGATGGATATGATGTTCGAAATGGAGACACAAGCTCGACGAATGGGTGCATCCGATGTGTCCTTTGGACCGTTTGCCGGATATGTGAAATCCGGCTCATCTACCGCGTTTCTGGCATCCAATCCCAACCAGGTAACGGCCTATCCCATCGAGCAAGGACTTGTTGCCAATACAGCCATTACCTTTGATGTTGGATTTGTGATGAATGGCTACTGCTCGGATTGGGGACGTAGCGTGTACTGGGGAACACCACCGGCAAATGCAAAGAAGGCGCATGCTGCCCTTCGACGATCTGTTGTGGAGACCGTGGCGGAAATTGAGAACGGCAACATGCGAGCGTGCGACATCTACCCGGCAATAGAAGACAAACTGGATGCTTTGGGAGTGGGAGATCAACTGCGTGCTCGACTGGCATCTAACAGGATTATGGGCCATCAGATCGGTACAGAAGTACACGAGAACCCTTGGCTCCGGCCCGATTCTGAAGAACTTCTGCAGGCGGGTATGGTGATGTGTATCGAACCGAAACTATGGGTTCCCGGAGAGTACTATCTCCGTCTAGAAGAGATGGTTCATGTCACCGAAACCGGAGCAGAATTTCTTACCAACTTTGATCGAGAGCTATTTGCACTGTAGAGAAAGATTCACGAGGATGCTCATGAATCGGCTGAATCAGCCCTCCGAATTCGCGGGACACGATACGAGAGCGCCGAAACCAAAGAGAATGGAGCGGGGTCATACGACTGACGATACGTGTTGCTGGATACCAAGGGAGACGTATGAATCATGAATGACGTAACGGGAGTTGAGAAAGAAAACGGAAACTGGGAACAGGTAGATGGAACACGCCCAAAGCTACTTCGGTTGAGAGTGCCCGGTGGATGGCTGGTGACTGTTCCAGGGGGAGCGAGCTATCCTGTCACCTTCTATCCTGACCCGGAGCATACCTGGAATCCTCGAATTAAAGGTTGACAGGACGGCGATGTGAAATCACCCAACCAATCAGCTCATGGAGTTGGCGGCCCGTGACTTCATCGTCGGGCAGATGAGTGATTGAAAACCGACAGCGAGACAAGTTACGGAAAGGATCAGATGAGTGCTATTGAAAGAAACAAGATACGACCTGGTGCAGAGGTGCAAATCGTACAAAAGCAAGATCAGCGCAGCGGAAAGCTTACACGAGGCGTGGTCAGAGACATTCTGACAAAGTCGCCAACACACCCCCACGGCATCAAGGTCCGCCTTGAAACGGGCGAGGTCGGCCGGGTGAAGGAGTTGCTGTCGTCGGAATGAGCAAATCGATTCATCAGCCAAGTATCTTCAGAATCCGATCATGCATTCTGCATCAATCGGCGAGTAGGATTCGGGGTTTACCATCGCATCTTGTACAAAGACGGGAACACCCCTGTTGACGTAGGCTGACCCCAAAGACTAATGATGATCCCAATGAAGAGCAGAGGTCTAGTCACTGAGTCCCGCTGCCACCATCATCAATTGCGAGGGCTTGACGTTGCCACAAAAAAGATGTACATTTTGTGGCGTGAAACGAGGTGCCAATATGCCGCAATCTGTTGATAATAGGGTCTTAAGTAGGATATATGGCCATGGTAGGGGTTGGGTCTTTACCCCAGCCCACTTTGCGGACTTGGGAAGCAGGACTGCAGTGGCTACGACCCTCAAGCGGCATAAGCAGAACGGCACCATCAGGCACGTAGCTCGTGGCCTCTACGATTACCCTCGGACCGACCCCCAGCTCGGGGTCCTGGCACCCCCAGTGGATCTGATCGTGGCCGCCTTGGAGGTCCGCGATGCCGTACGGCTCCAGCCTTCGGGAGCCTACGCTGCTAACCTACTGGGCTTGAGTAACCAGGTTCCCATGAAGGTTGTCTTCTTGACTGATGGTCCCACACGGAAGCTACAGGTGGGGAACAGGCAAATCCTTCTCAAGCGCACTACTCCCAGGAACATGGGGACAGCGGGCAGGATCAGTGGGACAGTCATCCAGGCACTCCGATGGCTTGGGCAACAACATGTCGATGACCAGGTTACGTCGATCCTCAGAAAGAGACTGGACGCCAAAGCCAAGGCGCAACTCTTGAAGGACATCCGCTACGCACCAATCTGGATCGCCCAGATCATCCGAGTCGTTGCCGGAAAGGAGCAGATCTGATGAACGGGTTCGTCGAGCAGCCAGTTGAACGTCGTCGCCTAATCTGTGAGCAGGCCCAAGAGCAGTTAGATTTGCCAGCTGCGTCACTGGAGAAGGATTACTGGGTGTGTTGGACACTCCGGGAGCTTTTCGACATTCCGGAGTGGGGCCAGAGTATCACGTTCAAAGGTGGTACGTCTCTCTCGAAGTGTTGGAACTTCATCAACCGGTTCTCCGAGGACATTGACATCGTAATCGAGAAGGGCTTTCTCGGTTTCGGAGGTGAAGACAGTCCGGAGGCCGCCCCCACCAAGACGCAAAGGCGAAAACGCCTTACCAACATGAGAGAGGCAGCGCAGGAACGCATCCACGGCAACCTAGCTCCGATCCTAGAGGCGAGGATTGACGCATCCCTCCCCAAATCTGACATATGGGAGTTGACTCCCGCTTCAGAGGAAGAAGATCCCAACAAGCAGACGCTCCTGTTTAGATACCCGTCGGCCATGACTAACACCGAGGCGTATGTTCGGCGCCTGGTGAAGATCGAAATGGGTGCCCGTTCGGACTATGAGCCCGCCGAGGAGAAGGAAGTACAGGCGTTGCTGTTCGACGCTTTCCCAGATGTTCTCGGCCCCAGCAAGTTCCGAGTACGAGCGCTGGCAGCGGAAAGAACGTTCTGGGAAAAGATTATGCTGTTGCACGAGGAAACCTACCGTCCTGCAGATAAACAGAGAAGACCTGGTCGAATGGCCCGGCACTATTACGATCTGTGGTGTCTGATCACCAAGGGGGTCGCGGAGAAGGCAGTTGATCGTGATGACATCTTCACGCGCACGGCGCAGCACAGGGAGATCTACTTCAACTGGTCGTGGATGGATTACAGCACGCTGAGCCGCGGAAAACTCCGCGTGGTGCCTCTTCCGGAACAGGAAGCGGAGTGGCGTCGCGACTACCAAGCGATGAGTTCGGAGATGTTCTTCGGCGAAGTGCCGAAGTTCGATGAAGTGTTGCGTGTAGTAGGGAAGTTCCAGAGGAAGTTCAATGGGCACTGACACTTGAGCAGCTTCAGCTCTTGGGGGCAAACCTTGGGTTCGGGGTCTACCACTGGATTTTGCACGGAGACGGGAGCACCCCGCATTCCAGTGCCTGTCTGCCTGCGATGGAATCGGAGGAATCAGTCGATCCATCGCACGCAGGACTCCTCCGTCCGCGGGGAGTAATGCTTCGTTACGCATGCTTCATGAACTTGATCGAGAAGCTTCATGGTTGTATGATGGCATGCGAGCATAGCAATGTCAATATAGGAGCGTATGAGAAGCGATAACAGCAGCGTGAATAAGGTTAGCGGTTCTGAACAAGTGACGATGCTAGTGCGCGGGGTTGCATACTAATCATGGTTGGACAACAGAGGTAGATTTATGAAGTACACAGCACCGACCCACGGAAACTACGAGTTCTTGTTTCCACGGATTACAGTCATACTTGGGGCCAATGGTTCAGGCAAATCCACCCTCCTTCGTGCAATCAAGGATGCGCAACCGAGTGTCTACGTGGAGGGTGGTAGGACCATCACCATCCAAGATGTAGTCCAACTGACAAGGCAGAACTTCAACCAATACCAGAACCTGGACCAGACTTTGACCCAGTACCGGAGCAAACGGAAGACCAAGCTGGTGGATCGGATCTTTGACGCGATCATGGCCTTGATTCAACAAGAGCAGGCCCTGAAAGATGCACACTCCGACGCTGTGGTCGCATGGGTAGAGGGCGGTCGAGCAGGAGATATACCGAAGCGTGGGCAGCCACCTTTGGAACGGCTCTTCGAGCAATACAACGAGGTCTTTCCATACCTCCATTTGGCCTACAATAAGGCAAATGGACATATGACAGTTGTAAACGACCATGCGGCCGAGCCTTACGGTCCTTCGAAGCTGTCAGACGGGGAGAAGCAAGTGTTCTCCCTCATGGCTGACTTGATCCAGCTAGAGGATGAATTCCAGGTAGTTGTGGTAGATGAGCCGGAGCTAAACCTCCATCCTGAACTTGCCGAGCGCCTCTGGGCTCTGCTTGAGTCGGCATACCCCAAGAAGCATTTTATCTACGCGACACACAGCATCCAGTTCGCTCTTAGATCCGATGTTGGAGCGCTCTATGTCCTATCCTCCGATCCCAGAAAGATTAGCAGGATTGAGAATATCAGCGAAATGCCGCGCGTGGAACTTGAGCGATTCCTTGGAGGGGTCCCAGGCATCCTCAATGCGAGCAAGGTTGTTGTAACAGAAGGGCATGAGAAGTCATTCGACGCGCTATTCTACCGGTGGGTACTGGACGATGGGACTACCGAGGTATTTCCATGCGGCAATTGCAATGACGTGAAGCAGGTAATCTCCAAACAAGGATTATGGCAGCAGATTTCAACTGACATCAGGCTTACTGGTGCCATCGATAGCGACTTTCGATCGGATGCGGAGATAGATCGATTCACTGGAGCGCACGTCGTCAACCTCCCTTTCCATGAGGCGGAGTCTTTCCTATGCCTACCGAATCTCTTGGTCGCTGCAGCTGGTAAGATTGGCTCTCAGGAGAACCCGCTAACCGTAGAGGAGGTCAACAACAAGATTCTAGCTCATCTTCGAGATCAACGACTTCCAATTGCTCTAAGGCGTTGTTTTTCCACGTTTGATCTGACCGTTCGTCTTTCTCTTAAGAAGTCCGTGCTTGCCACCGTAGATAGCAAGGAGGCAGCGATGGGCTACATCCGAAACAAGTCAGTATTAGAGGTCTCAAAGGCCGTGCAGGCTATGGATGAAGGAGAATTCGAGAAAAAGCTGGACAACGAACTTGCCGATATCGATCGGGTTATCGCAGAAGCCAATGTAACGGCGGCACTCCGGTTGGTCCCAGGAAAAGAGCTGCTCGCCGAACTGGCTCCAAGGACTGGATGCAAAAATGGAACGGACCTGATGCGTTCTGTAAAGCGCAACCTGGAAGTGGATTCCTTCCCGGAAGTTAAGAATCTATCCGATATCATACGGAGAAGCGTTGCCCAACAAGTCATTCCAGCCGTCCCTCCTGCGGAGGGCGGCTAAACTCTGCCGTTGGATGAGGAGAGATCATGAATGACACCGCAACTGTAAGGATCTTCCTCGCCAAGGGCAGTCCGACATCGGTTCGGACTGCTGAGATCTCGAACTGGACTGGTAAGGCAGTAGCTGGCCCTCGATCGCAGCTTGAGGAGATGTTGAAGAGAGATGAAGCAGCCAAGCCAGGCGTGTACTTTCTTTCCGGAGTCAACCCGGAGTCCGGGCGAGATCGAGTCTACATCGGCGAAGCCGAAGTGATCAGGAGCCGAATCAAGGGCCATCTGGACAGGGACTTCTGGAAGACTTTGGTCTTCTTCGTGAGCAAGGACGAGAATCTGACCAAAGCCCACATCAAGTACCTTGAGGGTAAACTCATCGAAACGGCCCGCGCCGTGGGCCGTTTCGAGCTGGAGAACTCACAGGCAAGTGGTTCCCACTTGCCTGAGTCTGATGCGGCAGACATGGATATCTTCTTGAGCCGCATGGAGCAACTCCTGCCGATTCTCGGGCAGGAGTTCCTCAAGCCTGTTGTGAAGAATGAGGTCAAGTCGAGCAAAGCCGACTTGCTCTTCTGTGAAATCAAAGGGCTCAAGGCAACCGGCCGGCAGACTGACAACGGTTTCGTTGTCCTTAAGGGCTCTGCCGCAGTTCTGAAAGAACGACCCTCCACCCAGAAGTATCAGTACGCCGCCAACCTGCGTGCTGGCCTGCGATCCGACGGGGTTATTGAAGAGAAGAACAACCGCCTTGTTTTCCTCGCCGATCACGAATTCTCAAGCCCAAGTGCGGCGGCAGCGGTCATTCACGGTGGGCAAGCCAATGGCCTGATCGCTTGGAAGGACTCGAAAGGTGTTTCTCTCAAGGAGAAGGAAGAGCAAGACATCCAACAAGATGAATCCACGCTATCGGCGGGGGCCGCCGAAGCGTGATTCGCGACGTTGGGTAGTTTTTCTGGTAAGGAAAACACATGCAAGGAACAATGCAAAAACAAAAATGTGGATATAGATGGATGCGCATTGGATACGCCGATGCCAGGTTTTCCATGGTAATTATCCTTGTTTCCTTGTCTGCCATAATATATCTTGCATCATGGGTCTATAGGGAGATACCCGACACAGAATGGCGTTGGGCCAATTTCCTGACTATTTATGTTGTTGCTGCAATCCTTTATATGAATTTGGGTGTATGGCTCCATGAGCAACTTCATTGTCTGGCCATTCGGGGAACCAATGCTAAAAATCGGACGCACATCAACTTTGGTCGTAAGTACATCCTGTTTCTGAATGGGCATTACACAGTAAAGGGTCCTATGGCTTATCGGACAAATAAACGTGCTCTCTTGGCTCCCTTAGTTTTGACGATTGGGCTATCAGTAGTTGGATTGATAGGTAGTTTCATTCTACCTGGTTGGTGGTTGCCCGTACTGCTAACGATGGCTGTGGCCAGCATAATAGATATGACTCATGATTTCTATATGTACTTGAAAATACGAGTGATAGGTGAAAAGGGGAAATATTGGGATATGGGCCAGTATCTGGAAGTAGTCTGGAGAGAGTAAACGGAGCAAGAAGCCACCGACCTGCTGATAGAGGTTCCTCTTGAAAGGGGTTTGGTTTGAGGGTCGATTTGGCACTTGTTGGGCACGTCGCTTCATCCGCATGCGGCTGACTCGATCCCTCCGAGACGGGTCATCGGGTCGTTGGACGGCAGAGAAAGAGGCGTATTTGTTAAGGTGAGGATGGATGGACGGAAGTAGAGCGATAAAGCTTTGAAGATCGAATCATAAAAGGAGATATCTTATGAAAGCTGCTCACCAAAAGCTATTGATAGTGTCTGCCTGTTTACTCGTTTTGTTCTTTTTTTCAGCGTGTCGAATTACGGCAAGACCCACACCGGTTCCCACCGGTCAAGACATGTCTTGACCTTAGGCTGCAATTCGTGGTTGTTGGGAGATGGGCGACAAAGAATCTTGGCAATGTTCGCGGGCTGAGTTGGTCTGAATTCTCCCGCCTTGATCTGATAGCAAGTCGTCCCTGCCTTGATGATTCCTTGACCCACAGCAACGGCGACACCCTCTACCTTGGCATCGATCCCTCCATCCCGCGCAGTTATTGAGCCAGGTACATCGATGAGGTTCTTTGCGATTGAAAGCGCTGTAGCTTCCGCCCACAGGAGCTCACGAAAAGCATCCACTGCCTCCGTCGAGCCAAGCCGCCCCAAGTCTTCCGTAGAAAGCGTGAAGATTCCCTGATTCATCTTAGGCTGAGAATACTTACGGCTCGGGGATTTATCAAGTTACTTGCAGGACTATCCACCAGAATGGACCGCCGTTTTTCAACGCACATTGCTCAGTTGCACCTGATGGCAATCCACTGTAGACTGTATGTACAATTGCAGTACAAAGTTGCCAGGAGTTGGTTATCATGCCTAAGACAGCGATCATTTCGGCCAGGGTTGACCCCCAGCTTAAGCACAGCGCAGAAAAGGTATTCAAAGAGCTAGGCCTGACAACTACGCAGGCTATCACTCTATTCTATAAACAGGTAGAGCTTGAGCGCGGTTTACCATTCGCCGTACGGGTGCCCAACGATGTGACAGCGAAAGCACTAGAGCAAGCACGAGCACGACAGGGTCTTGAGAGCTTCAACACACTTGACGACCTGTTCAAAGACCTCGGCATTTAATGAAGAGCATCCGCCGAACGGCGCAATTCAAGAGGGATGTCAAGCGATTGCAGCAACAGGGCAAGGACCTGGAGAAGTTGAAGACTGTGCTTGTAGGCATGGCAAGTGCGCAGAGATTGCCCTCGCAGTACCGAGATCACGTGTTGGTCGGGCAATACAAGGGCACACGAGAGTGTCACATCGAGCCTGACTGGTTGCTAATCTATGAATCGACTGAAAACAACTTAGTCCTCATCAGAACGGGTTCACACACTGATCTGTTTGTGTAGCACCGGAGCCAAACCATCGATGTTGCCGTCTCTCGGTCCATTTGCCTTACTATGATGTATGCAGTATGAAAGGTGTGACATGATACAAATGCAGATATATCTAACAGAAACTCAACGCGACGAACTAGCGGCCCTCGCCAAGGCTGCCGGAATCTGGAAGGGCCGCATGGATCTTCCTGACTTTAAAGCAACACGAACCAAATGGGACAGGGGTCAACCCGGTGGCGGAGGGTGGCCTCGTTCGGGTCTTGAGAAAGAACCTCGTCAAGTATGTTCTTCAGTTTCTTCGCGTACGCCGTTACATTCCGGTCAATGATTTCGCCAGTGATCATGTCGCATCAGTATAGCTCTCTGGAAAGACACAAGCAAAGTCACAGAATAGCCTCATTTGCTCCTCGCACTTTAATTGCGCGTCGTCCGTTGGCAGAAAGAGTAGTTGACCGGGACAAAGCGGGACAAAGTGGGAAAATATTACACCCGCAACGATGATTGACGATGCCGGTGGCTCGCGTTAGCCTTATGGAGGGCTAAGGAGACGCAATGCTACAAGCTGAGAAGCGCTTTCCCATCGAGGTACTCATCCACACCGTGGGAGGACAATTCTCCACGCAATTGGGAATCGATCTTGTAAACAAGGAGACCACACAAGTCTTTAGGTGGTTCTTGGCGGCGGCCTTGTTCGGTGCCCGCATCAACGAGACAATCGCGATCAACACCTACAAAGGGTTTCAGAAACGGGGAGTGATCACCCCGCAGGATATCGTGCGGACTGGATGGGACGGGTTAGTGGAAATCCTGGACGCTGGAGGGTACACGCGCTACGACTTCAAGACGGCAACGAAGCTTTTGGGAATCGTCGGTAAGCTTGAGCAGGAATACCGCGGCGACCTCAATCAACTCCACGCCCAAGCAACCGACCTACGAGACTTAGAAGCCAGATTGCTGGCGTTCAGCGGTATCGGCCCGATAACAGTCAACATCTTCCTGCGGGAACTGCGGGAAATTTGGGAGAAAGCGAATCCACCACTCGGTGATCTTGCGCTCTCAGCCGCGCGCAATCTCGGATTGACCGAAAGAAACACAACTCCAACGGAGCCTCTCGTCACGCTTGAACACACCTTCCGATCCCATGCCGTGTGCAGTCGCTATCGGTTTGCGGACTTCGAAGGGGCTCTGATCCGGCTGGGAAAGGGGTGGTGCCGCCGGGAGAGGCATGCCACTTGCCCAATGCGCGAGTACTGTCCTTACTTTCAGAGCTGGTCTAATGTTGACGATCAAATGCGCTAAGTGCAAAAAGCCGGTGTTTAAATACATCAAAGTCGGCAAAGGAAGGGTGCTGCGTTGTTACAAGAGCCGTATCGTTAAGGACTACACCCGTAGGGATGGAAATAAAGACCTGTGCCAATGCGGAAACCTGATCGGAATTGATGAGGGACGCTGGATCAAGATGAAGCAGGGCGCCTTCATCTGCTCGGGGACGCGGGAGAGGTAATGGGCGTCCTTACGGGCCATCCACGTGCCAACCGTGCCAATCCCGATAGCCACGTGTGTCGACTTCACCACGGGCGTAGGCCTCATGCCAACCAGACGGCACGGGCATCTCACGATACAGTCTCCGACGCCAGGCTTCGAGCAGCATCCGGCGACGGCCCATGAAGTCGGCTGCGCACACGACTTTGTGCCCGGTTTTGGCTGATAGCTCTCGCAGAAAGCGGACGCCCTCCACCGAACGCATCAGATGATGATCTAAGATCAATGTCGTAACAGCTCGCGCCAACCGCACACCGTTATTCCACGCGAGTTTCTGTTGCTTGGCTGTGGAATGGCGGTAAATGGGCGGACCAGCGGCAAGAACCACGTCCGGGTGCCACGCCAAGATCTGGTCAGCAGCCTCTTCGCTCATCAGTTGGATATCGGAAGCGTGCACGAACACCCCTCCGTCTTCGGTGATGCGGGTCATCATCACTGTCCCCAATCCGCTTCCCACCTCCCCGTGTGGAACGGGTAAAGAGAAGCTCAACTGTCCAACGTTCTTCCCTTCTGCATTGGGGAATGATCGCCCGAAGAACGCTGTCAGTTTGTCGTACCGTTGGCGCATATGAAATGAGAGGTCGTCCGGGCCTTTGCACCACAAGCGGGGCGTGCGTAAGAGGGGAAGGACTCGCTGAGCTGCCAGTTGGTACGGATTGGCGTCGGTAAGCGGGACATGATCCCCATGAAAGTGGCTAATCACGACATCCGTGGCATCCGCCAGGGCAGCTACAGTTTTTTTCTCGAACCAAGCTCCCGACTGCCACCTGAAACGGGTGAGGCAGCAACCCATGCCGCTGGTAGCCCAATGCCACTCCGGGATCGATGACTATCTTCCGATCGTGGAGCTGCACTAGACAGGAGAGGCCTCGCACCCCCAAAGATTCTGTACCGATGATCTCGATCTTCACTTTTTTCTCCGTTTATGATTATACGCAAACTGAAGTTCCTGACCTGCCAGTGAAGAAAGTCCTGTGGTTCTTTGTCATTTCGGGTGCGTAGTGCCTTCCAACTTCAGCTCACACGGGACAGATGCCAAAGAGAATCCAGCGCTGAGTAAAACGAAAATCGACAAAAGAAAAACGGGCAATGCGCATGAAGCGTATTGCCCGCCTGTTTGTTCTATGTTATAGAAACGCTACAGCGCGACTACATCATCGGCTTGTGGGCCTTTCTCTCCTTGGGTAAGGGTGAATTCCACCTTCTGTCCCTCGGATAGCGTCTTGAATCCCTCGCCGCGAATTGACCTAAAGTGCACGAATACGTCTTCACCTTGCTCACGCTCGATGAAGCCAAATCCCTTGCTCTCGTTGAACCACTTTACGGTTCCAGTCTCACGATCTGCCATCGAAATCTACCTCCCTGGTGTTGTGTATCTCATCTTAGCAGAGTGTTCTAGGCAGGTGATAGATAATCTACTTCCCAAACTAAACTACTGCAAGACCACCAACAGCATGTATATTTTAGACCCAAATAGGGCAAGTATCAAGTGCGCGTGCCAACATGCTTTTTGAAGCAGTATATTGAGCATCGCAACGAAGGAACAATCGGGGTTGATAGAGAACTTCATAGGCAGAAATACTGGTGGAGGTGGCGGGAGTCGAACCCGCGTCCGAAGGTACCTCTGGTCAGCATCTACAAGCTTAGTTTCGTGATTTAGTCTCGGAAAGAACCCTCCCACGACCAAGATTGCTCTTTCCCAAGCTTTCTAAGGTTCATCGCACAATGGAAAGCGCAAAGCACGATATACCCGCTAAGTTGACGCCCGAGTGAAGCCCACGGGAAGCTCCATCAGACGGCCTTGCGCTAATTAACGCAAGGAGCAGCGAATGCGTAATTCGCAGTTGTTGTGTTCGCAATTGTTGTTTTTTCGCCAGTTTAAGGAGATAGCAAACGCTCCGCTTGCAGCCTTACTTTGGTAACTCCGTCGAATCCATACACCCCCATGTCAAAGAACCGCCATTATTATAGCCCTTAGAAGTGAGACTAGCAATCGGCATATTCCTGTGGTTATCATCTGTTAGCCAATGAGGTATTCAGTGATCGGTATCAGTCTGTCATTTGCCGCCGGAATCGGTGTCGGCTCGTTCTTGCCGCAACACCGGCTTACGTTGTGGATTGCATGCGTGGCTATGACGATCGCCTTCCTCGCCTTGAGCCGCTGGAGGAGACAGCTGCTCGCGGGCCTTCTCATCAGCGTTGCACTCCTCGGTGCACTTCGGTATCAGTCGCTGCCAGTGATCCCAGCATCGCTCTACAAACAGGCAGATAATCTGCGAGAGATTACGGGAACGATCGTCTCCTACCCCGAGGGCAGATCAGACCACACGATGCTTATCATCGCGCCAGATCAGATCGCATCGAAGGTCTCCGTCACGCTCTTTTGGAAGGGAGAGGAACCCCCGTTGCTCCTGTACGGGGACCGCGTGCGGATAACGGGTTCGGGTAAGGCCCCGGAGAACTTCGATGACTTTGATTACCGTGGGTACCTGGCGCGTCAGGGGATCTTTGCCACAATGATCGTTAACTCACCAAGCGATGTGCACCGATTGGGAGTCGGGGGAAGCCGCATCATGCGCCTCGGCGATGAGATCAGGCAGCGTCTCTTGGCACAAATCGACGCGCTTCTGCCGAGCGAGGAAGCGGGGCTGGCACACGGGCTGCTGTTCGGCGAAAAGCGAATGATGTCGGCGGAGATCGAAGACGCATTCCGTCGCGCCGGCCTGATGCACCTGCTCGCCGTCTCGGGGCTGCACCTGGGGATCTTCCTCGCTGCGCTGTGGTTTCTGCTACGCCTGTTCGGCCTGCGTCCGCGAGTCACATATCCATTGGTGGGAATTGCGGTCCTGCTCATCTTGTGGATCGTCGGACCGCGCGTCAGCCTCGTACGAGCAGCGTTGTTGTTTGCCTTCCTCGCCCTGGGAAGTGTCCTTGCCGACTGCGGTTTGATTCTCAGGCGCTGGGTAAGCTCGTATGCCGGTCTCGCAGCGGCGGGGATGGTCCTTCTTGCCATCCGCCCGACCGCACTCTGGGACGTGGGCTTCCAACTCAGCTTCGCCGCCACCGGAGCGATCCTCTTCTTGTTCGATCGGCGTTTTCACGTTCAGCGAAGGCTAAAAGCTCTTGCGCAGCGCTCGCCATTTCCAACAAGGATCGTCTCCTACCCACTTACGCTCATTGCCGTATCCGCAGCAGCACAGGCAGGGACAGCCCCATTCCTCGCCTACCATTTTCTCGCCCTCTACCCGTTCGCCCTCATCGCGAGCCTCGTCGCCATTCCATTGGCCACTCTCGCTCTATGGGGCGGGGGAATGTTGCTCCTCGTTTCTTGGACTCCGCTCGCACCCTGGGTGGCAAGAGGACTGCAGCTCATACTGCACGGGCTCATCGTCTGTGTCAGAGCAATATCCAACATACCGGGAAGCCTGCTTGCGGTGCCAGGGTGGAGTGGAATCTGGATTGGGGGAATCGTCGTCTATCTGTTCATGCTCGCCATCTACGTCGGCGATTCATCATCGTGCACCTTGTACTCCACGTCAATCGTGCCGCCAGTATCCGACGTGCCGTCAGACGTTCCGTCGGTAGAGGGAGGACGGAGAAAGACGTAGCGAGCAAGGAGATACAGGGCGAAGAAGTCGCTAAGTATGCCGGGCACAATGAGCAGTATGCTCGCCACCAAGGGAAACAACTCGTGGCGCATGAGCGAGCGCAGGGTAAGTCGCCCAACGAAGACACTCATCACCACGTTCTTGACGATGGATCTTCCCTTAAGCTGCAGGATGATCATGCCAAGTACACCGCTCAACAAGATCTCGCCGATAACCGCTCCGCCACCGATAACCTGAGCGAGCTTGACGAGAAAAACGATCTCTACACACGCGAAGACGAATAGATAAAAGGGCATATGCACCACCGGCGATAGATATTAGTGGAACTTGGGGTGCTCTACAACCACTATGAGGACTGCCGATAAAAGCAGCCCTTGTCAGATGAGCCCTGTTGGTCTATCCTGGTTATCTATGGAAAGATCGGGACGCGAGTACCTTATCGGGTTGAATCTGATACCGGAGTTAACGCCAAGGAGGATGACAATCCTCCTCGATCACTTCTCCTCGCCAGAGGAGATGTGGCGCGCGCCACATGGAGCACTCTCCTCTCTGCCCGGATTCAGTGCTGAAACCACCGCAAAGATAGTAGCCCAGCGAAGCGGACAAGCTCTCGACAACGAGCTTGAGCAGGCACGAAAGCTAGACGTAGGCATCCTCACAATCCTCGATGAAGACTATCCCCCTCTGTTGCGTCAGATCGAGAATCCATCTGCCGTCCTCTACATGCAAGGCAATCCGCTAATCGATACCACAAGGACATTGGCAATCGTGGGAACGCGGAGATCGAGCCGCTATGGGCGCATGATGGCAAGCTCGCTGGCGCAGGGCTTGGCAGCCCTAGGGCTGACGATTGTCAGCGGACTAGCAATCGGGATTGACACCGCCGCGCACAAGGGTGCGCTGGAAAACGGGTGTACGATCGCCGTCCTCGGCTCCGGGCTGGCACACATTTACCCGGCAAGCAACACACGTCTCGCCACGCAGATCTGCGAGCAAGGAGGAAGTCTGGTGAGCGAGTATCCTCTCACCATGCCGCCATCAAAATGGACCTTTCCCCAGAGAAACCGCATCATCTCCGGGCTTTCGCGTGGGGTGATCGTCGTCGAGGCGCCTCAGCGTAGCGGGGCGTTAATCACCGCCCGCCTGGCCATGGAACAGGGGCGAGAAGTGTTCGCCGTCCCGGGGAATGCCACCAGCACGGCAAGCACAGGGACGAACGCGCTAATCAAGGACGGAGCAAAGCTCGTCACGTGCGTGGACGACGTTGTATCCGAGTTTCCCGACCTGGCCGCACTCACTAAGCCTTCACCGAAGACCCAGCAACAACACGAGACCAACCTGTCGCTGGAGGAGCGCCGTGTCTACGATCTCATCGGCCTTGAACCGCTCCACATTGACGATATCATTTCTCGGGTGGGCATATCACCCACTCAAGCCGCTCAGATCCTCCTCATGCTGCAGCTGCAGGATTTGATTGAGCAGATCGAAGGGCGGCGGTATATCAGAAGCATGTAGGAGGGTTCACCGATGAGTGTGCAACGTACACTGGTTTTATGTAAGCCCGATGCCGTACAGAGAGGATTAGTGGGACAGATCATCTCTCGTTTCGAAGATAAGGGGTTCAAGGTCGCCGGCCTGAAGATGATGCAGATCGACGAAGCCCTTGCCCACACGCACTATAAGGAGCACGTCGAGAAGGCATTCTTTTCGGAGCTGCTCTCATTCATCACGTCTTCGCCAATCGTCGCCATGGCGATCGAGGGCGAGAATGCGGTCGAGGTCGTGCGCGTCTTGATGGGAGTTACAAACCCACAGATGGCAATTCCGGGAACGATCCGGGGAGATTTCGGGCTCAACCTGACCAAGAACATTGTACATGGCTCTGATTCCGCTGCCTCCGCCGAGCGGGAGCTTGCCCTGTTCTTCTCTCCGGATGAGTTGCACGACTACTCGCTCTCAAGCGAGAAATGGTGCTAGCAGGCACAATGCGTGCCAGCTTCTAGACAAGGAGAATCATGGAGCTTTCCAAGCGTTATCAACCCTCGCAAGTAGAAGAGGAGATATATCACTTCTGGGACAAGGCCGACTTCTTTCGCGCTGACATAGAGACACCAAGCAAGGGACCGTTCTCCATCGTCATCCCGCCCCCCAACGTGACCGGGCGGCTGCACATGGGGCACGCGCTCAATAACACGTTGCAAGACATCATCATCCGCTACAAGCGCATGGACGGCTACACCACATGCTGGTTCCCCGGAACCGACCACGCCGGAATCGCCACCCAGAACGTGGTGGAGAAGGTGCTCGCCGTGGAGGGCACGTCGCGGCATGAAATTGGGCGCGAAGCCTTCGTCGCCCGGGTCTGGGAGTGGAAAGAAAAGTACGGCTCGGAGATCATCGAACAGCTAAAGTCCCTCGGCTGCTCGTGCGACTGGTCGCGCCAGCGGTTCACACTAGACGACGGTCTCTCCCGCGCGGTGCATCAGGCGTTCGTCAGGCTGTACGACGAAGGGCTGATCTACCGGGGAAACTACATGATCAACTGGTGCCCCCGCTGCGAGACCGCCCTATCTGACATTGAGGTAGAGCACAAGGACGTTCAAGGGAACCTGTACTACGTCAACTACGCGCTTGAAGAGGGCGGGCAAATCACAATCGCCACCACTCGTCCGGAGACGATGCTCGGGGACAGCGGCGTAGCCGTGAACCCCAGCGATGAACGTCACAACCACATGATCGGGAAGACCGCAATCCTCCCGCTCCTTGGACGCAAGCTTCCGATCGTAGCGGCAGAAGAGGTGGATCCGGAATTCGGCACGGGCATCCTCAAGATTACACCAGCACATGACCCGATCGACTTTGCGATCGGGAAGCGCAACAAGCTCGCCTCGATCAACATCTTCACCAAGGAAGGGAAGATCAACGAGAACGGCGGTCGCTTCGCCGGAATGACGCGCGAAGAGGCGCAAGAAGCGGTGATCGCTGCGCTGAAGGAAGAGGGATTACTAGAGAAAGTCGTCCCATACGCGCACGCCGTAGGCCACTGTCAGCGCTGTCAAACCGCAGTGGAACCGATAGTCTCCACCCAGTGGTTCGTGCGCATGCAACCCTTGGCCAAAGAGGCGATCGCCGCGGTGCGCGATGGACGGGTGCGCTTCGTCCCCGATCGCTGGAAGAAGCTCTACTTCGATTGGATGGAGAACATCCACGATTGGTGCATCTCTCGTCAGCTATGGTGGGGACACCGTATCCCCGTCTGGTACGGCCCGGATGAGACGCCCTTTGCCGCACACAATGAACAGGAAGCACAAGAGAAGGCAACGAAGCACTACGGACACGTGGTGGAACTGCGTCAGGAGGAGGACGTGCTCGACACATGGTTCTCCTCTTCCCTGTGGCCGTTCTCGGTGATGGGATGGCCGGAGAAGACCGCTGATCTCGACTACTTCTACCCAAGCTCCGTCCTCACGACAGGATTTGACATCCTCTTCTTCTGGGTGTCGCGCATGTTGATGATGGGGCTTCACTTCACCGGCGAAGTCCCGTTCCCCGAGGTGTACATCACACCGCTCATCGTCGATGCCAATGGGCAGAAGATGAGCAAGTCAAAGGGAAACAGCATCGACCCAATGGACGTCAAGGAGACGTACGGGATGGACGCCCTCCGCTTCTCGCTCGCCCAATCGACATCCAAGGGAAGATCGATGCGTCTGCCGCAGTCCCTCCTCGATGAGGCACGCAATTTTCTGAACAAGGTGTGGAACATGTCGCGGTTCGTCCTCATGAACCTGAATGATGAGCGCCCCGAGCTTCCAACGAATCTCACCGCGCTTGAGGACCGGTTCATCATCTCCCGCCTCTCAGCAGCGGTCACAACGATCCGTGAGAACCTGGAGGACTATAACTTCAACCTTGCGGTAGAAGCGCTGTACGCGTTTGTCTGGCACGACTTCTGCGACTGGTACCTAGAGATGGCCAAAGAGCGGCTCACGGGCGACGATCAACAAGTGCGTGGCGTCCTCTACCACGCCCTGCGCGAGATTGTGAAGCTCCTACAGCCATTCGTCCCATTCATCAGTGAACGCCTGTGGCAGACACTCGGCGAGAAACCAGTGTCGGTCAGCCTTGCTGCATTCCCCGAGGCAGGAGAGCGCGATCCGAAGGCTGAAGCGCAGATGGAGGTGTTCCAGGAGGCGGTGCGAGCAGTACGAGCAATCCGCGCCGAACTCTCCGTCCCGCAGAACGCCGTGGTGAGCGTCCTGGTGCGTACGGAAGACTTGAAACTGACAGCTCTCATTGGTGAGCTTCAAGGAGCGCTGTGCACGCTATGCGGGGCAGATGAGTGGAAGGTGGCACCGGATGTCAGCGCGCCTGCAGGATCGGCACGGCAAGTGATCTCTGGAGCTGACCTGTTCGTCCCGCTGGCCGACCTGATCGACATCGATGCGGAAAGGAAGCGGATAGCAAAGGACCTCTCGCAGGTCGAATCAGACCTTGAACGCACGCGCAAGAACCTCACAAATGAGTCGTTCCTCAGCCACGCTCCTGCTGAAGTAGTCGAGAAGGAGCGGGGAAAGGAACAGGAGTTCCTGGCAAAGGCCGCGCGCCTGCGAGCAAACCTGACCTCGTTGGAGGGATAACTTGGACTACATCGAGGCCCGTCGCGCCTTGGAGGGACTCCCTTCCCTGGAGGTCAAGCCGGGTCTCGATCGTGTCCTCCGTCTTCTCGCGCATCTTCACCACCCGGAACGCGTGTTCCCCGCGATTCACGTCGCCGGTACCAATGGCAAGGGATCGGTCGTCGCCATGCTCTCAAGCGTCCTTTCACGCGCCGGCTACTGTGTCGGACGATTCACCTCCCCCGACCTGATCAACTTTCGCGACCGAATCAGCGTGGATGGCGACTGGATCAGCAAGGAAGAGTTTGCGCGGCAGGTCGATCGGATCCTGCCGCTTCTTGCCGACACGCAGGATCCTCCGACACTGTTTGAAGTCCTAACGGCGGTCGCCTTCTCGCACTTCGCCGAACGCAAAGTGGATATTGCGGTGGTCGAGGTCGGCCTCGGCGGCAGATACGACGCAACAAACGTCGTGCAGCCAATGCTGACCATACTTACTACCGTGGGGATGGACCACACAGCGCTCCTCGGGAATACGATCGAGAAGATTGCCTGGGAGAAGGCTGGGATCGCCAAGGAGAGCGTGCCATTCATAATCGGTGAGCTTTCTCCAGGGGCAGAACGCGTGGCACGGCAGGAATGCGCGCGTGTGCACGCAAGGCTTGTTGGCGCATCTGACATCGTTCTTCAGAGATCCAGCTTTACCTGGGAATACGCTTCGTACAGGGTCATCGCGCCCTTTTTCCCAGAGACGGTCAACATTCCGCTCATCGCATCCTACCAACAGGAGAACCTGCAACTTGTCCTTACCGCAATCGAAGAGCTAAGAAACGAAGGCCTGGCCATACCGAATGATGCCATCTCTTCCGGGCTTGCCGCGACGGTTTGGCCCGGTCGGTTTGAAGTGATGAATCGTGAACCGCTGATCGTCCTCGACGGAGCGCATAACCCACCCGGCGCCGAGGCTCTGGCAAAGGAGATCGAAACCCTCTTTCCTCTCCGGGAGAAACGACACCTCCTGTTCGGGGTCCTCGCGGACAAAGACTACGAGCTGATAGCACATACGTTATTTCCTCTCTTCTCGCGGGTGACGCTCACCCGCTCGCACAGCTTGCGGGCGTTAGAGCTGAATCACCTAGCGACAATCGCCACAGAACTTGCTGTGCCTAGCATAGAGACACGATCAGTTATCGATGGAGTATCCGCCGCGTGCGACGGCCTTGATCCGAACGACGCACTCCTCATCGCCGGCTCCCTAACGATAGTCCGTGAGGCGCGACCACTCCTGGTAGACAAACCTGACGCCGCTTCCTGAGGTTTGCACCGTGCCTTCGTGTCCTCGTGTCTCCCCTTCCCCAAATCCTCGCATCCTGTCCTCTCTGTGTCTCCCTCTCTGTGTCTCCCCCTCTCCGCCTTTCCCCATCTCCTCCACGTTCCCTATCGTTCACCTTTTGTGGTAGAATGGCCTAGCGTAGGAAACAAACTTGAACCAGTTGATGGAGAAGGATTACTCTTGCAGTCAGATATGTCGACGTTGATTGAGCTTACCAAAGAAAGGGTCCTGCCCCAGCATGTGGCCATAATCATGGATGGAAATGGCCGCTGGGCGAAGAAGCGAGACCTGCCTCGCACGGCCGGCCACCAGGCTGGTGTACAGACTGCCGAGCGTTTGATCCGCTTCGCCGGCAGGGATCTTGGGCTTCCCTACCTCACGCTGTTTGCCTTCTCTACGGAGAATTGGGCGCGGCCGACCACAGAAATCGATTTCATCATGGATCTTCTTGATCAATTCATCACTGAGAAACTGGCGGAGTTTGAGCGGGAACGTGTGCGCGTTGTCGTGTCAGGCGATATTACACGCCTCCCCGATAAACTGCGGGCTAGGGTCAACAGCGCCATCGAGGAGACAGCGGAGAACTCCCGCCTTGTTCTTAACATCGCTCTTAACTACGGCTCACGCCAGGAGATCGTTCACGCCTGCCGTCAGATCGCCGAGCGGGCAGCCTCAGGTGAGGTTGATCCTGCCAAGATCGACGAGCACACGATAGCGTCATTCCTGTACACGACAGAGCTTCCCGATCCGGATCTGATTATCCGCACCAGCGGCGAGATGCGTTTGTCAAACTTCCTGCTGTGGCAAGCGGCCTATACCGAACTCTACTTCACCGATACACTGTGGCCGGACTTTGGCTCCGACGAGCTTGTAGCAGCTATCGCGCAATATCAGGACCGCGAACGCCGTTATGGCGCAGTTAAGGAGGTAGAATGATTAACGCAGCCAATCTGACGAGGCGGTTGTTTAGCGCCATCATTGCCGGCGGAATCGTGTTCAGCACGCTCTATCTTGGCACACGCTTTGACGTGCAGTGGATTGTCGGGATTCTCATTCTGGTCGCCGCCTATCCGGCTGGGGTGGAGTACTTGCAGCTGATGAAGCAATTGCAAATCCCGCTTGCCGCGCCTGAGTTTCTCATTTGGATCCCTATTCTTGTGTTCTCGACCGTGATCTTTAACGGCCGCTACAGCGTCGTGGTACTCCTGCTGGCCATCACCTACCAGGTATTGCGTTACCTCGGCAGTCTACCACATCGCGATGGGTTTCTGAAGGCAGTCGCCGGGGTATTCGGATTGCTGTACATCCCGTGGCTTCTGACTTTCTTCTATCAAATCTACATCAGTGGCGGAGATCGTCCTGCGGTCGGCGCATCGAACGCGTTGATCATCCTTCTCATGGTGTGGGGATACGACAGCGGGGCATATATCATCGGGAGCGTATTTGGAAGGCACCAGGCGTTCCCCCATGTCAGTCCGAGGAAGACATGGGAGGGGATAATAGGCGGGTTCCTATTCACCATTCTCGGGGCACTCGTGGGAGCTACTTTCTCACCGGTATGGCGCGAATTCGCCTTTTGGCAGGGGTTCCCGCACATCGTCGCCTCATCCTTCATAGTAGCTGGGGCCGCGCAGTTGGGAGACGTATTCGAATCGAAGCTAAAGCGCGCGGCAGAGGTGAAGGACTCCGGAACCTTCCTCCCCGGGCACGGAGGGGCGCTCGACCGCATCGACGGTCTCCTCTTCGCGCTGCCGGTCTTCTTCTTTTACTACAACTACATCCTTGACTTCTTCAATTGATCGAAAGGCACAAGCGCCCTAAGATCAGCTCACGATGAACCTATTTGTCCAAGCGATCTATTTGGCATCAGGATTGTCCCTGGCCTACATATTTCTCCTCTACCGCAGCAATCCGCTGCGCCGCCTGCCCGCTTCGAGGGTAACCATCTCCTTTGTCGTCGGAATGCTCGCGGTAATCCCCGTTATCCTGATCAAGCACTCGTGCCACTCCCACAGG